>VTLG01010402.1_pt1 | contig 10023 bp, 19 predicted proteins | sample 4694571 | NCBI WGS metagenome assembly VTLG01 (sample SAMN12604809, study PRJNA352737) | marine metagenome | biome: ENVO:00000447; feature: ENVO:00000209|ENVO:00000569|ENVO:01000036; material: ENVO:00002151; isolation source: viral sequences binned using virsorter ...
TGTTAGCGAGGTTGACCGAGCCTAAGTTACAGACGTCGCTGTCATCAAATGATGTTATCTCGCAGCAGGCGTTGCGTAATGTCTCATTCTTTTGTGCGCCAAAGTTAAACGAGAACCCCGGCTCACCCGTCATCAATGCTTGCTTGCAGTTTTCCATGAATACTTCATTGTCGTTACCATGTAGCCACTCATCACTGTAGTTGGTACTGATGTTCATCATGTCCAGTGGTGCAGGGTAGTTGAAGTCTGCCTTCTTAGCGTCAGCCACAGTCATATCAGAGCCAGCTATATTCCTGTCATGCCAGTTCTTATAGTGTAAGAAGTCCCATATATCCCCATGAGACGCACTGAGAGAGCCGTAGAGAGCCGATCTCCTACTACCCCCTTGCATTACATTCCTCCCTATCTCATTGAGAGTAGAGAGGAGAGGAAGTGGGCCTGACGAGACTCCCCCAGTCCGTCCTAATGCTCTCCCACCCGGTCGACACAGGGATACATCCGCTCCTATACCACCCCCAGTCATTAAACAAGACATAGCCCGTTGAGATAAAGCAGCCCACTCCTCTCTTGAATCTTCCTCAAGCCTCAATAGGTAGCAGTTGTTGAAGAACCTCGCCTCTCTACCACCGTACCAGAGGTACCTTCCGCCCGGCATGAACTTGAACTCCGAGATGAACTGGATGAGTTGCGCTTGATCGTCCTTAGACAACAGTATATTCTTCGTGCCATCCATATCACCGCACACCCAGTTGACCACACGCTTCGTCCGATCAGCCCAAGTCTCATACTGATTCTGTGCATACTTACTCTTGAAGATATCCTCTCCATAGCTTGTTCTAAACATCTCACCTCCTTACATTGTGAACTGACTGTACCAGTTCTCTTGTTTGTACCCTAGCTTGCGTGCTATCTGACCTAGCTTCATCTTTGCATCATGACACTCATCAGTTCGTGGCGCACCACATTCAAGGCTGTCATCACATATACCCCATGCCTTGTTAATAGCACCTAATAGTTCCAGCCTATGCTCTGGACGCAGGAACGTCTGCTTCTCTGCGGGTTTCTTCTTCTTTGCAACCATGACTATTCTCCCTTAAAGTCGTCTGATTCGTCTTCACCGTACACACCATACTTGTATGCGCCTGACAGTTTGAGTACAGCCCTTGCCAGCGCACGTTTCTCTGCCATCTCTGGCACATAGTTACTGCGACAGTTACCACCTTGCCCATGTAACGCACTACCAAATGTTTCTATAACAACATCACCCTTCTTTGCTATCGCCTTAATAACAACGAAGCCTCGCTCTACCACCTCAGTAGCGAACTTAACTTGTATGTTATTGTTATACTGTATCTTCTCGATACCAGTACGGGTAATGATAGCTACCTGCTTACCACCCAAGGGCATACGAAAGATATCTTCCTCAGTGTTGAGGTCGTTATCCTTTACTAACTCCGTCAGAAACTCCTTCTTGCTGCTCATTGTCGATCTCCTTGAAATCTTTAAGCCTCAATATTACATAACTGTCTTCGTACTTCATCTGCTTCTCATGTAGTACAACCATAGGAACCCGATGCTCTGCCTCTATTATAGCCTGATCCATCGCAGAATGCAACCATTCAGGTAAACTTTTTCTATGCTTTACCTCGATGCTCCAGCGTGGATGCTCAACGTCACGCCTTGACTCACCGTTACAACCTGTTCGCACACCACCCAATAGACTAGCGATGGTGCGCTCACAGTGCTTCCACGTCGTCACGCAGCCCGACGCCTCTTGTTGTTAGCCTGTACCTGACGTGTTGACCACCGACAGTTAGTAGGCTCGTAGTTACCGAACGGATTGATACGATCTATCGTTGTATCCGCTGGTCGCTCACCCATATCAAACAGGAAGTTCTCAAAGCTATCCCATCTGTTGCACATCTCAACACCACGCCCACCATAATACTTATAACCCTCAGCATTGGGATTGTATACACGCTCCCTTGCTTTACGCCATGAGTTGTATGTGGGTGTACGATCTGTTGGCTCGTTTCCACGATGCCCATGTCTAGCATAACGCATAACACTTCTCCAGTTGAATGTTTAAAGGTGCGGTGGTTGACACTAGGATCGAAAGGAGGTCTGAATCACAGGAATCCTAGCGTCTCGCAGATGCCACCGCTCACCTGACCAATGCCCCATGATTCAAAAATCTGCAAGAAACATAGAAGCTAAAATACATAATACTAAAAGAACAAAGGGGGTTACCCAAAGTGCAGTTAGTACAGACCCAATAGTTATTCGCTTCCTTCCATTTTGCTTTTGAAGTTCTCTTCTATACTCCTCTCGCTTTACATCTTGCTGCCTCCTAAACTCTTCCCTCCCGATAGGAGTTTGCTTTTCTTTGCTGCTGTTTCGCATCGTTCGTTCCATTGTTCTCTGCTCTCTTCAGTTTTCTTCCACAACCCACGCTTCATCAGGTTGTCCTTGAATAGTTTAAGGAATGGTACATGTTTACCATCATGGTACTGGGTACTGAACCTCTCAGCCCAATGTCTATCACAGAATGGCATAGGCATGAGGATAGTAGCCCATCTCCTACAGTCCTGCTCACTACATCTATCCATCAAGCACCTCCTTCTTCTGTCGTTTCATTTCTTCTCTCCATTGTACCATACTTTGTGGCTCCCTGTAAAGGTCACGATCAAAACCTAGTCCAATCAATGCGTTACCTTCCTTGCCAACACCAGCCTTGGCCTCATTCTCAGCACGCCAGTATGGATTCTTAGGTGCCGACAACCCTTCAGCCAGCATCAACCCATGCGTAGATGAGAACCCAAGCCCACCTGACCTGACATTAGCAGAGTAAGACTCAACAATAGCCATGTCTAACTCGGGTAACAATGCTTCCAATGATACTTCCATGTCGCTCTCCTTTTCTGCGCCTTCATAGTCTTGAAGATTAAAGTAAACCTTATACATCTTCCTTGCTGCTACTTCTTTGTCTTCCTTAGATACATTGATCAGCATACCCAGCCTCTCTATGTACCCAAGACATCTGTTCTTGTACGTCTCGATCTTAGTAGTACCTGTCTTAACAAGATCAAACTCTACCTTACGTTCAAGACCTTGCGCCTTTTTAACTAGGCGTTCCAGCCCATATGAAGCCCTCATATATATACCTTTAAAGTGTAAGTCATTGATCCTATTATACACTAAAAATATACGGTGTCAACTACCTGTCAGGATACTGCCGTTTATACATATTCACCCAACAGGCAGCTGCACCTTTATCCCTTTGTTATCAAATGCTTATAAAAGAAAGGTATATATATAGAGGCCTATGACCCAATGAATTTAGATCACAGAGCTGAACAGAAACTCAAGAGGCTGAAGCGACGGAACTTTGTAGCAAAGAATAATAAGCACAGAGCCAAGCGTCACGCCTCGTTAAAGCAATACACAAGGAGACAGAAGCACTCAAGCCTCAGCGAATGAGTCATGCGCCCAGTCTACGAGGGCAGCTTGCTTGCTAGTAACAGACTCAAGCAGCCACTCCCAAGGTATATCACATGAGTCAGCTATATGCTCAGCATCATTAGGTGTAAAGCCACGCTCGATTAGAGCCTCGCCTATCATACACCTGATCTCATCTTCTGCTTCGATGTACATGTCATCAGTCATGCTGCCTCCTTCATTAAGTATTGCATTGCTTTGTTAGCATCCGCTGCTGCCCTGAATATATAGGACTTGTCATCCTTCAATCTCTTTAACCAGACACCGATATAATCTGTATGTCTCAGCTTCTCCAATGGTATACCAAGAGATGCACATACCATAGCTGATCCTAACTCAGCGATCAGTTCCTCATAAGCATACGCTGTCACATCAGATGTACTCATCTTACGCTTGAGGCGATGCTCAGCACCAGTAGCATGACAACCCTCATGTGCCTTAGTAGATGTAGCCTCATGGGGTGTATCAAACGCATCATCATTAGGTACACATATAGCATCCTCTGATGGTACATAACAGGCACGATCACCACCAACATGAACACCACCTTTAAGTTTAAGGTTGACCAGCATCTCATCAACGCTGGACTTAGGTTTAAACTTAGATGTGAACTTAGTCTGTGGTAGATCAGGTATCTGCTCCCTATTCCATACCCTATAGGTACGCATGATGGGACGGAACCGTTCGTCACCATCCTCATCCTCGAAGGATACTTCATTGTAGTATATAATGGTGATGCCCTTCTTGAATTCCTCAGGTGAGATAGGTCTATCCTTACCTGTCAACTTGATGGCTTGGTTCTTAGTGAACCACTCGTTAGATTTGTAAGGGGAAAACATACCTAATATCAACCAGTTAATGCCACTATAAGGACGCTGACTGTCACCGTTACGTGGTGCTAGACACAGTGTACTCTTGGTGCCATCATCTGACCAACCGCGAATCCAAGGAGGTGATCCAGCTTCTAACCCATCGATGACATGCTGTGTTACTTGGTCTTTGATTTTCATCTGCCTTCCCTCTCTATTAGTGAGTCTTCCAGTGCGTCATTCATACGACACTGATTAAGGAACTCCTCATACTGACGGTTCTCATACTCCATCTCCTGTCTCATCCTGCGACGACGCATCTCACCTACCAGATTGACAGGCTCAGGTGGTTCAAGTGATGGCTCAGTAGTTAGAACCGATGCTAAGAATCTCTTGTTACTCATTGATCTTGCTCCTGTTTAATGCTATCATCGATTTGAATAACGGTGTAACCATGCTGGTCTAGTATTATCTGAAGTAAATCATTTATCTCAAGGTCAGCTACCTTTACACCATCACAGTATACACCCGGACCTGCGTACCACAACATCTCACCTTCACTCATGACATCAGCCTCCTTAATTTATTAGCGCGATCTCTCGCAGTCTTACCGGGGCGACCAACACCAGTCTTCTCCATACAAATGGAGTGCCATGTAGGGTACCGCTTCACCTCACCCTTGCTATCCACGTAGGACATAGCCTTCTGTTGTTGAGGTGTCATGTAATCGAATAATGTTTTAGACATGTTCTTCTCCAAGATAATCTCTGATTTCTGCATCTGCATCTGACATCAACTTGCTTAACTCTTGATAGTTAAGTCTAACATTTACATCTCCAACTTGCAACTTAAAAGGACGATCCTGCCATACAGTACCTACTTCCTCTACTGCCTTTATCCCTAATTCTGGTGTGGTTACTAATACTGATCTAGTCAATGCCATTTATTTTCTCCTGCATTATTGCGATACGTTCTTCAATCTTGCTGAGTGCCAGAATATTCTTGGCTACTACCTTGTTCATTACCTCAATCTCTGATTCAATATGATCGAGGCGAGACAACAACTCTGATGCAGTCAACACTTCCTTGTCATAGTCAGACATGATAGTCTCCTTGCTAATTTAATGGCTTGGTTACGCCTAACATTATAGGACTTAGGTAACATCTTCTTACCCTTTACCTTATAGTTCCTAGTGTTATTCATGTTAACCTCCTTATCTTGATTAACCCTTACGTACTACTCGATTGTACCATATATTTAGTTAACCTTCAACTATTTATGCCTCAATAAGCGACACTTACCATCGCTGTCGCGACAACCCCGCTCCGCTCCCTACCTAACAGCTAGTTTATCAGGAAGAAAACTATACCTTCCATCTGTTAGGTTGTTGAAGACAAGGCGCGATTTATCGCGACCTTAATGCTGTTAAAAATTTTTTGTGGCATATATACAACAAAAAAGGGTAGGGACTCCGAAGAATCCCCACCCTTAGTTAGCTATGCGTGATTACTTAGGAAGATGAACCCATCCAGTTCATCGGTACCCCGATCGTACTGGGCTTCTGTAATCCAGCCTCGAAGTAGTGCTACGTCCATGTCTTCCTTCTGCTTAACACCAGCTTCAGACATGAATTTACCTGCCCAGTCTGCGTCTTCGGGAGCGTTCTCCATCTCGCCTTCGTCCATCTGATGCTGATAGACATCGGCAAGCATTGAAAGAACATCACCTTGGAAGCGTTCCAGCTGTTCCTTTTGCGCTACCATATCGTCGTAGCCTTTCAGTGAACCCTTGGCATTCTTGACCAGCTTGGCGTACTTCTCGCGTGATAGCTTAGGCGTATTAGCTTCGATCTGGTAGTCGAAACTGCCCTCGATGCCCTCGTCCTTATCCCAGACACCAAACTCATCATCCAGCGCGACCAGCATGGCGACAGCCTGAACCATTGGCGTCCAGTGCTTAGAGTCTTTAGCCTCTACAGACTCAGCATCTACCTCGGCGCGACCTTCAGCAGTAGGGTTCGAAGGGATCGCACCATACTTAGCGTCACATATATCCAACGCGCGGTATATGGCATAAGTCCTCAGCTTACCTCTAACAGATGAGAGCATACGAAAGGATTTGATGTCCAGCTTAGCTAGCTTACGTACAATTTCAATAAAGTCTTTAATCATTAGTGATAGATGTCCTATGTAGGTACACGGATAGAATTACCCGTGTTTACTCGTTTATCCATGCCACCGTCGGGACTCCACAGCTTACACCCGGGGCTATTTCCAGTCGTTTTGATAGGCCGTTATAACCTACCGCAGACTTACGGCATTTACCGGAATTGAACAAATCAACCAGTAGACGCAGATTAACACGAAAGGCCATCAGCAGTCCAGCGGGTTTCCTGTATCTGAGCGACATAAACAAGCTTATATGCGACTAGCCCAGATGCGACATGTCTTACCTCTGAACGACCATCATTCCTGTTAAGCCATCTGTTACCGCGACCTGCTTGTATGGGGAGCGAGCAACGTATCGGATATGATATCCATCCTGCCCACACACACGGCTGATCGAGGTCTCCAGTGCTGTCATAAAGAGTTGCCCCGTCTACCAACAGCCACAGCTGTCGCCCTAGTAGCCCGACATCCCAGCCACAGCACAGCAATGTTGCCCCAAGGGGCACCCCTTTTTGTTTTTATACATATATATATGTTCTCCCCACTCAGTGGAGGGCTATTCTAAGGAATATTAGCATAATATTATGAAGCATCTAACAGATCAGAATCTAACATACTTTGGACACCTATTACAAGCATGGAGCCTAGCTTTGAGATTATTTCTTTTGTCCTTGACTGCCTTGGTTCATGGCGTGTGTCCTTTTATATTTTCATCGACAGTCTCTGATAAGGTGCATGAGATGGATCAGGACCTCTCCTAATGCCCGTAGAGAAGGTTAAGGGTGGTTGGAGGTGGGGTAAGAAGGGTAAGGTCTTTAAGACGCGTAGTGCAGCCCTAGCGCAGCAGAGAGCGGCCTATATGGGTGGTTACAGAGGAGGCAAGAAAAGATAATGGCTAATGGCACCCTAACTGAAGAAGAAGAACGACTATTAATGGAGCGTATGGCTGCTAAGGCAGCTAATCCTGCTGTTAATATAGCTACAGACTTGTCTTCTTCTTATGTTCCGGCTAAGTATCCTAACCCATTGGATGTCTTCAAAGAGATGGTACCAGAGTATACGCAGTATACGCCACAAGGTGACACATGGCTAGGCGGTACTGGACCACAGATAGATGAGCATGGAAATGTCAAGGTATGGCGTGGCGAGACTAGTAAAAACTTGGATGCTGTATCTGGTGTTAAATTCTTTGGGTTGGACCCGGCACCATCAAACTGGGCAACTATAAGCGATCCTAGTCAAGATATCCATCCAATGGTCACCCAACATTCGGGTGGTTTTACTAAGTATGGTACTATAACACCGGAAGAGGCCATATATGGTTATGACTACGTTAGTGGTAACACGACTCCAGATTTCCATGAGGTAACCTTTACGCCAGATGAGGCAGCTAAGGTTAAACCCGGTGGTCCTGCTATTGCAAAAACGATACATAATGTGCCGAGTTACCAGCAAGATCATCCTGCGGGTGGAGCAAAGACAAAAGCTATAAAAGCATTGACTACCCCATTACCCGGAACTGGCGTTGAAACATCTATGCTTGGCAAGTATGGACCTACCTTAAAAGGTGCGGGAAGATTCCTTGGCCTAGCAGGTTATCCCATGTCAGCGATGGCTGCATCAGATTATTGGGGCGCTGGTAAGCCAGTCAGGGCTGCGATGGCAGCAGGCTCCGCACTTCCTGTAGTGGGTATGCCACTCTTGGCAGCAGAGATGTTGACAAATGCTGTTGATGATGGTATACTTCCAGAAGATATGCCTGTATCTCCTACTAGATTCGGCTCTAATGAACCCTATACTGGCATGGGTAGTGTTGGTGTAGGCACGATGGAGACTCCACATCCCGGTCAAGCATTAGGGCATACTACGCTTGATCCATCTACACCCGGTGCTTACTTGCCAGACTTTGATGTCACTGGTGATGCTGGTGGTGCCGTGGGTGGTCATCCCGTGATGGATACGATAGAGGATTGGGGTGATCCTACCATGCTGTCAGCACCTGCATTTGATTCAGTAAGACCATCTGAAAGCACTCTTTCGGTAGACTCATGGAGTCCTAACTGGGATACTATGGAGAATATGTACGCACAGACTGACTTTGTACCTCCAGTAACAGATCAAGATTTTATTGATGAAGGAACTATCCCACCGGGCGATACCTTAGACTACAGTAGGTTTCTTGATCCTCGGTATGGTGGTCCTAGACCAGAACTTGATCCAAACAGATGGGGTACGCCACAACAACAAGCTGCTGATGTACAGAAACATGCTAGATTAGTTTACGGTAATGCTCAGGATGTACCCACTTGGAGGCCTAGCATGGGTATCGGAATGATACCGGGGTATTTGGGCGCTTTAACGGAGGAGGCTATTGTAGGTGCGCCACAACCGATTACTGATGCTTTAACAGCATTCCATGATAATCCTTATGCAGCCGATCTAGGCGCGAGGTTTCGTGGAATGTTAAGTGACGATCCTTATGCACCTCAGGTACAGACGGTGGATGATATCCAAGATAATATAAATAATGCTATATTTCAAGATATGCGTAATGCTGGGTTTACGGAAGAGCAAGCATTAGCTAACCCCAATGTAAACTATGATCGAACGCAACTTGAGGCTATGGCATCTCTAATGCAGAGCGGGGATTCTTCTCTTACAGAAGATTTTGTCTCTTCTAGGTTAGCTGGTAGTCTTCCCGGCTATGAGCATCTACCAGAAATAGTAACTCAAGTAGACACCTTTTCTTCCCCACTAGCAAACCCAAATATCACAGCGCAAGCTACGATAGATGATTATACAGCAGCATTAGCGGCTAGCGATCCCGCTTTACAGGGTATAACTCCATTTAGTATGGCATCTACATCGCCAACAATACAAGCCGAACCTCAACCATCAGGTGGGGGTGGTGGAGCTTCTAGACCTCAAGAATCTGCACCTATGGCACCACGTCAAGATGCTATGCCAGCAGCCCCAGCAGGACCAACGCAAGCAGAGATAGAGGCTCAGATAGCAGCAGCAGAGCAAGCACATAGAGATCAACAGGCATCAGCACGACAGGCATTAAAAGACTTCTATGCTAGTAGGGAGTATCAGCAGGAAGGTGGATCAGCACCTGCGGGTCTTATAGAGTTAGCTACTGGGGTTGATAGCTTTTCTGTTAATCCTTTTGCACAAGGGTTAGAAGCTGGTATAGGTCCAATGGGTGCTGGTTCTGGGATGGGTCAGGCAGGTTCTGGCGGTCATCCGGGTATGAGATAATGACAATACTACAAGATAAATTCATCGAACATTATGTACTGACTGGCAATGCCACGCAGTCAGCTATCCATGCGGGTTATTCTGAAAAGACAGCCAAGGTAAAAGGCTCACAACTAAAGGCGCAGTTTACAAATGAAATACGTGAAGCAACTCAGAAGTTACTTGCAGATAAAGTACCTGCTGGCTTACGCTGGCTTAGTGATTTGGCTGAATCGGCTGAGTCAGAGTCGGTTAGACTCGGCGCTGTCAAAGACCTCCTTGACCGGGCTGGACTCAAGCCAGTCGA
>VTLG01001647.1_pt1 | contig 10022 bp, 21 predicted proteins | sample 4694571 | NCBI WGS metagenome assembly VTLG01 (sample SAMN12604809, study PRJNA352737) | marine metagenome | biome: ENVO:00000447; feature: ENVO:00000209|ENVO:00000569|ENVO:01000036; material: ENVO:00002151; isolation source: viral sequences binned using virsorter ...
ACCGCATTGATTTCTATGAAGTCTACTCAATTAAAAATTAGTAGAAAATGGAACTCAATGATGAGTGGTTTAAAACTAAAAGGTAAAGATGGATTATTTACTCCAGCATCTTTTAGCCATATTTACAAACTAAAAACAACTCAGATGTCTAATGACAAAGGCACTTGGTTTGGTTGGGAAGTAAGTAAGGTAGGACCAGTCACTGATAGTTCACTCTATCAACAAGCCAAAACGTTTTCTGAAAACATTTCAAAAGGAAATGTTCGAGCAAAACATGGCGAAGAAAAACCAAAAGGGTCTGATTCGCATTTCTAGTTTCTTCTGAAGGAAGAAAGCATGCATGACGTGGGCCTGGAGGGAGACTGAAGGGCCCATCGAAAGATATTTATGGAGAAGAAATACATACAGATTTTTAATGGTTATAGAGGCGCTTATGGTGTCGCTAATATCAAGAATGCGTATCGTGATCCTGATAGCGGCAAGCTTAAATTAAAACCAGGAGACTATCGCTGGAATTATGAAGAACTCACCGATCAAATTTACATTGATCATTTAAACGGAATTAAATCAATTGGAATGCAGCCCTGCAACGCAGAAGGGGAAACTAAATATGGAATTATTGATATAGATCCAAAACATTATGATCACTTTGACAAAAAATTTGTTATAGACAAAATTCAAGAATACAAACTTCCTCTTATCCCTATTCTATCCAAAAGTGGGGCCCTTCATTTATATATCTTTATGGAAAAGTTTGTAGATGCAGCCACATTAAAATCTTTTTTAAGTAATCTTCTTCCTCTCTTTAGCCTAAAAGCAGAAACAGAAATTTTTCCCAAACAAACCCAACTGACTCGGGATCTTGAGCGAGGTGGTCTAAGACCAGGACAATTTATTAATTTACCTTATTTTAATAAAACAGAAAGAAGAGCTTTAAACATAGATGGAACTGAATTTACTTTTGAACAGTTCATTCCTTTAGTCGAATCTAATCTTGTACACCCAGATGAATTAAATAAAATTACTGAAGGAATTGATCAGGCAATTTATAAAGGAGCTGATGACGATTTTAAAGATGGTCCTCCTTGTTTGGCCACACTTAGCACGATTATGAAGAATCCTGCCTTTGATGGCAAGGATAGATTTATGTATAATTATCATGTGTTTGTGAAGATGAAGTATCCAGACACGTGGAAACAAAAAGTTAAAAACGCGCCAGTAAAATATTTTGAAGAACAACATGCCAATGGATGGGATGATAAATTATTAAATGCTAAAGTAAGGTCATGGAACCGATCTGAAAAAGGTTTTACTTGTACCCAAAGTCCCATCAATGACCATTGTAAAAAAGGAATTTGTGTTAAGAAAAAATTTGGAGTCTTGGCCGGATCTAAAGGAACTTATCCCATCTTAACTAATCTTAAAAAAATAGATCTCGATCCTGAACCAGAATATGAATTCGATGTCATTAAACCAGATGGAGTAAGTACAGCTACCGTCCATTGTCGTTCGGTTGAACATGTAAACGACCAGCGTAAAAGAAGAAACTCAATATCAAAAGCGGCAGGATTCGCTCCTCCAATTATCAAAGGCGATAAGGATCAAATAGTTCTAGATGCTTTATGGAAAACTGAAAAAATAGTTAATCCCCCTATAGGTACAACCCCTAAAGAAAAATTACATGATGTACTACATGCTAAAATTAATGGACCTAAAGCTATGAACGATGCGGGATTTAAAACAGGAACCGTTTTAATAGAGGAAGGTTTTGCCTTTTTTAAATTTGATAAATTTTATGACAAATTAAAATCTAAGAACTGGAAATACATTGAAGATAAAACAGGTGTCATGATGAAAGATACATATAAAGATTGTGGTATTGAATTCTTAGATCAAAAAAGATTTCCTACCAAAGACAAGGGAAAATATAATACACCCACTAAGAATATTGTAAAAATTTCTATTAAAGAATTTGAAAACGTTCCAATCCATCACACTAACGTAAAACATAAAACGGAAATCTTATGATGAGAAAAATACTCGGGCCTCCGGGAACAGGGAAAACTACACGTCTCTTACACTATGCTCGAACTTTTCTTAAACTAGGGACTCCAATTGATAAAATTGGTTATTTTGCTTTTACGAAAAAAGCTGCCACGGAAGCTAAGGAAAGAATGCTCGATCAAAACAAACACCTCAGTCAAAAAGATTTAAAACATTTTAGAACTTTACACTCACTAGCATTCTGGAAACTGGGAATGAAAAAAAGTGAAGTTATGCAAGATGAACACTATGAAGATATAGGAAGAAGCGTAGGTATAGAAGTAACAGTTTATAGTAATGGAGAAGAAAAAACAGGGTTCGTAGATTCAGACAGCGAATATTTTAATATAATTAATGCTGCTCGAATAAAGGAAATACCCATTGAAGATGAATATAACACGGACATGTATTCGCAAGATTTAGATAAAAACTTATTATATATTTTGAGAGATGAATTAAATAATTATAAAAAATCTTATCACCTTAAAGATTTCACTGACATGATTGAAAAATTCATTATGGCCGAATTGTGTCCGAAATATGATGTAGTTTTTATTGATGAAGCACAGGACTTATCGCCGATTCAATGGAAAATGTTTGATGTCTTAAAGAAAAATTCTAAATATGTTATATTAGCTGGTGATGATGATCAAGCTATTTATGGCTGGGCCGGTGCAGATGTTAAAAGATTTCAACAAGAGCCTGCAAAAGAAATAGTATTACCTCAATCTTATCGAGTCCCCAGATTAGTTCAACATATTGCTGACAATATTTTAAGTAGAATACCAGATGAACGGAGACTTAAAAAAGAATGGGAAGCACGAGATGAAGACGGCTCAATATATTTTGGTACATCTATTGAAGATGTTCCTTTACATGAAGGAAAGTGGTTAGTGTTAGCTAGATACAATGATAAATTAATAAAGCTTAAGGCAATCCTTCGTGACATGGGAATTTATTTTGAATATAAAAATAGAAAGAGTTATAAAACAAGATTGTACGCAGCCATACAAAACTACACCCGTTGGAGCAATGGATCACTACTCTCCATTTCAGAGTGTCGCGATCTTTTTGAATACTTTGGTAAAGAATTTCCACAAAATGAAGAACGAATGTACGACCTAAAAGAATTTGGCTATGCCCCCACTCAGCCATGGTTTGAAGTTTTTGAAACTGAACCTGAGGACAGCTTATATATTAGAGATATGCTTCAAAGTGGTGAAGAATTATCCGAAGAAGCTAGGGTTAAACTATCAACGATTCATGCAGCTAAAGGTGGTGAAGCGGATAACGTTCTACTTATTTTAGATAATACAAAAACAATTCGAGAAGCTATTGAAAAAAGTCAAGACAAAGAAGATGAAGAAAATAGAGTTTGGTATGTGGGCGTCACACGTACTAAACAAAATTTATATATTATGGCGGCAAAAAAGGAGGATAAAGGATATGACATCGAAAGTCTACAATAAACAAATTGGCGGCACACATTATCGCCAAATGAAAATCCAACCGAGCAGGTTTGTAATTGAGAACGAGTTGCTATTTCCCGAGGGAAATGTTATTAAATATATTTGCAGGCATAAATATAAAGGCGGAAAGGAAGACTTAGAAAAAGCAAAACATTTTATTGATATGATAATTGAAAGAGACTATGGCCCTCAAGAAAGTTGGATAGATGGCTACAATAAATGGAAAGAGCTATCAAAGAAGGGAGTAGTTAGTAATAAAGTAAAACTAGGAGATTTAAAAAATCTCTTAAAAAAAGAAAGGTGCCCGCATAACTAATGAAAATTCCTAGATTTGAAGCCCAAACGGAATGGGTAAAACCAACGGAATTTCCTGATCTTCGCCAAGTAGATGAAATTGCAATAGATTTAGAAACAAAAGATCCAGACCTGATTAAAAAAGGATCCGGTTCTATTATTGGTAATGGAGAAGTTATAGGGATTGCTGTAGCTACTTCTGCTTATAAGGGATATTTTCCAATTGCCCATGAAGGCGGTGGGAATATGGATAAACAAAAAGTCCTGTTATGGCTTAAAGATATATTAGAATCTCCTTCAACAAAAATATTTCACAACGCTATTTATGACGTCTGCTGGTTAAGAGCCATGGGTTTTAAAATCAATGGAGACATTGTTTGTACTATGTTGGCTGCAGCTATAACAGATGAAAATAGATTTCGTTATGATCTTAACAGTTTATCCTGGCATTACTTAGGCTATGGTAAAAATGAAGGAGCATTAAAAGACGCAGCTGAAGAATGGGGTATCGACCCTAAATCTGAAATGTATAAATTACCATCTATGCATGTTGGATCTTATGCTGAAAGAGACGCCGAGGTAACCCTTGGTCTTTGGCAAGAAATGAAAAAAGAAATACTTCATCAAGACTTAGAAGATATATTTGACCTAGAAACAGATTTATTTCCATGTCTTGTAGATATGCGATTCAAAGGAGTAAGAGTAGATGTTGAACGTGCTCAGGCTATGAAAAAATCTTTGATGGCCGAAGAAAAAGAATTACTTCATAAAATAAAAGGGGAAACTAATATTGATGCACAAATATGGGCAGCACGATCCATTGCTAATGTATTTGATATGTTAAAAATAGAATACCCCCGAACAGAAAAAACAGCGGCCCCATCTTTTACTAAAAATTTTTTACAAGAACATTCACATCCTGTTGTCAGATTAATTGCCAAAGCAAGAGAAATTAATAAGGCCCATACAACTTTTATAGATTCTATTTTAAGATATGAACACAAGGGCAGAATACATGCAGAGATCAATCAACTTAGAAATGCAGGAGGAGGTACGGTCACTGGAAGATTTTCTTATCAGAACCCAAACCTCCAACAGATTCCTGCAAGAAATAAAGACCTGGGTCCCAAGATCAGAAGTTTATTTATACCCGAAGAAGGGTGTAAGTGGGGATGTTTTGATTACAATCAGCAGGAACCAAGACTCGTTGTGCATTATGCATCACTTTATAAACTACCTTCAGTTTACGAGGTTGTAGATTCTTATAAAGATAATATTAAATCAGATTTTCACCAAACCGTTGCCGATATGGCCGAGATTCCAAGATCACAAGCCAAGACAATTAACTTAGGATTATTTTATGGAATGGGTAAAGCTAAACTTCAAGCAGAACTAGGAGTTACCAAAGAAAAAGCAGCCGATTTATTTAATCAATACCATGCCAAGGTTCCATTTGTTAAACAGCTAATGGATAAAGCATCTAATCGTGCACAAGAGCGAGGACAAATTCGTACATTATTAGGTAGGCTTTGTCGCTTCCATTTATGGGAACCAAATTCATTCGGGATGCATAAAGCATTGTCTCATGAAGATGCACTCTCGGAACACGGACCAGGAATTAAACGAGCCTACACTTACAAATCTTTAAACAAATTAATTCAAGGTTCGGCAGCAGATATGACTAAAAAATCTATGTTAGATTTATATAACGAAGGAATTGTAGCCCACATTCAGATTCATGATGAACTTGATTTATCTATTGAAGATGATAAACAGGCCAAACGAATCGTTGAGATTATGGAAAATGCTGTTACACTCGAAGTTCCCAATAAAGTGGACTATGAGTTCGGCTCCAATTGGGGAGATATTTACGATTAACCAGGAGGAAACTATGGAAAAAGTAAAACAAGTATGGACATTAGCAAAAGCTAATCCAAAGATATCTGCCGCTGTTGTGGTAGTAATCATTGCCATATATTTTTTAGTAAACTAGGAATTATATGACCGATGGCCTATTTGAATGCGAATATTCCTGTGCTTTATTCACAGATCAGGAGAGAATATCTCTACGATCTTAAAGAACATCATGGAGAAGTTGAAGACTGCATTATCTTCGGCCTGGCATCTATTACAGGACGTCCTATCCTCTTTCATGCTATTATGGAAAACGGTGCGGTCTTCTATCGCTTACCTATCTCCGCGTTCATTCAAAGAGGATTTAGAACAGATCAAATTCCTAGACATAGACTTGATCAGCTGGAGCTGTGGAATTGCTTTAGTTACTATCCTAGCGTTACTTCTTTTGATATCCTAGACGGACAATCTGGAAAATATATAGGCAAAGATAAGAAATGGTACCCAGGAGCTTATCTTTTTACAGTTGACTGGGCACACCCGGAGAGTAATATAGTAGACACCGATCACTCGGAAATTCCGCACGAACATAAGTGCGCGCACATAATGGCGTTGGAAGACGGTAATTATGCAGCTCAGCCAAACAATCGAATTATATGGAGTATTCCTTCATTTACTGTTAAAGATGAAGTTCCATCCGATTGGAAGGTTCAAACGAGCGAATGGAATGTTGAGGATAGTAGAAAATGGAAAACAGAAGATTCTGATAAATTCTTCTACAACATTGAGGAAACTAAAGATGATTAAAAAAACTATAAAATGGATTTGGAACATTATCTGTTGGCCATTTAAAAAAATTTTAAAGTGGTTAGCAAGTGGTCTACCTAAAAGTAAGTGATGACAAAATGTAAAGATTGTTTCTGTGATTGTCACTGTAATGTGAAAGAACATTCAGATGCTAATGGCGTATGTGCATGTGTCACATGTAAGTGCAATCCATCAGGACCTACAATTAATGATGATGAGTGTGAATCATGTCAATAGATCCAAACAAATGTTGTGGTATGCACTCGGAAGAGAAAGAAAAATCTGGGGAATGTTGTCAACAAGACCAAGCACAACAAGCAACCTATGAATATTCCCCAAAAACTATGAGTATTCACGAGTTGGCCAAACAAAACCCAACCCTAACCTATAGACAAGTAGAAAAATTAAAGGAGCAAAATGAATAAATTATTTCTGATCCTGGCTTTGTTATTTGCCCTGAGCGCCTGCTCGGTAGGCAAAAAATGTACCTATACACAAGAAGGAACTAAAATATCTTCTTGGTTGTGGTTTACAAAAGATATGCCAGCAGATCTAGACAAAAACAATTGTAACTAATGGCACTAAAAATTTCAGAAGAAGCAAGAGTTCAAATGCCTATGAAGACCGTAGCCAGCCTCATCGCGCTGGTCGCGATCGGGACCTGGGCTTTTTTCGGTATTCAAGAAAAATTAAATACACACGCAACTAAACTACAAATTATGGAGAAGGATCTCGAAATGAATTCAGAGTTCAGAATAAAATGGCCTCGTGGATTACTCGGATCCTTACCCCGCTGATTCCGAACAATTTATGCTGATCGAAGAATTATATAAACAAACTGACAAACAACAGGAAAGAATTGATGGTATGTTGCATAACGCAGTTAATATAGAAGCTTTAGAAAAGGCTGTAAATAAGTTACAATCAGATGTAGAAAAGCTAAAGGATAAACAAAGAACCTTTAGTAATGGGAGTCAGTAATGGAAGAAGTAATTATATGTGTAGCACTTTGTCTCTTTATGAATGGAGAGTTAGTCGAGCATACATACCAAAAATCGATGAGCGACTGCCTCAAGGCGAAGCGCGTTGCGATGCGGACAATCGAGCCCGAGCGAATTCAATTTAAATGCGGTGCAAATATCAAAGCTAGAGTAGAATACATAGAGGAAAAAGGGGAAACTGTGGCGCGTACACGTATTATAGAAGTTCTGGATCACGGGTATGAAAGCGATAGTTATGAAGCAGAATCGCGTTATTAAAAATGAATAAAAAAGCGTATGCTTTTTTCCTTAAAAAAAATAGAAAGAAAAACCCAATAGCTAAGGCTTTAAAGTTCTTTACTCCCAAAGTAATAAAAGATAAGAAGAAGTACGATAGGAAAACGGATGACCAAGTTTGGAAAAAATATCTTTGAAAAGGATTTTAGTATAAAGGCAGAAGTTACTAATGGAAAATGCCCTTTATGTGAAAGTCCTACAGTTTTTGTGTCCATTCATAGAAATTTTTATAGATGTATGAGCTGTGGAGGAGACACGGAACAAAAAGTTAACGGAGTAATTAGTTATATACCTGCGGGTATGGGTGAAAGTAAATCCTCAATTTTAACTCAGTTTTCTGATACCCCTGAAAAGAATGGCTAAAAAAGGACTTTACGGTGTTAGTAACTATAAAGCAAGAAGCAGAAAGAAGATAGGGCGTCACAAAAAAAACATGGATAAGTCAGAAAAACGTTCGTATAAGCCATATATTGGCCAAGGCCGATAACAAATACCCCTTGACATTTATCCTATAATTTCTTATATTACTCTTTACCATGAGTAGAAAGATAACACTAAACATCACAGGAGAAAGTCAAAAACAATACTCCACTCTAGTTTTAGAGCTGAATAATATGTCTAAAGCATGGAAAAGATTTGGTGTAACTATAAAAATAAACTCACCAAACTCAGAGAAAATTATTAGGTGGGGGAATAGGAGACATGATGAAAGGGATATTCAGCCAGAAATCCACAACTGAGATAAGAGAAGAAGGAACTCCAGAGCATGACCTTTGGGTTTCTGTCTTAAGTAAAGCAGCACACGACGCAATTTATTGTACAGACTGGAGAGAATCACGACTAGCGATCTCCTGGTTTAAAGCAGCAGGGTCTAATTTTAGAAAGGTATGTGAATATGCAGGCCGCGAACCAGAGTATGTGCATAGAAAAATGGAACTTCCAATTAAAAGAAGAGAGAGAGAAATGGAGAATGGTCAAAACATTATTTATACTCATCCTTCTATTTGACGGTACCGTTCTTCACAATAGAATAGATTTTAATCCTCCTATTGATGTAATGGATTGTCTGGCGTTAGGGGATTCGTATCGTGAAGTAATGGCCACGCATAGTTGGGGCGACCAGCATGGTGCACCTACCTTTAAATTTGATGGTATGAGACATGGGTGGTATTTAAATGATGGACGAGGAACTATTCAAGGACATTATTGTGAATAATTAAATAGAAGGCACTTCTTTACACCTATACTTCATACCAATTTGATCCTTATTAACCACTATATAACCTATCTTAGACATAATCTTTAAAGACTCTTGATGTGCAGCCCGGGAGCACTCATACCAACTATCATATGTAATTGGAGACTGAATAGGGGGTAGACATCTTTGACCACCTACAAAAGTGCATACCCAGATCATTAAAATAAATTTCATAGTCCTATTGACAGCTATTATATTATGGGATATATCCTACAGATATATGAAACCAATAGAAAGAGGTATAACACATGACAGACATTAGTCGATACAAAAATGTTTCGTTAGCCAGAGAGACTTATCATAATTTAGATAAGATTCGTAAAGTCATCACCCCCCACATAACTCAAAGTCGAAGCGGGACTATTAATATTTTAGTTAATAAAGAAATAGAAAGACTCAATGGTAAAGCGAGATATAAAGACAAACAGAAATAACATCAAGATTTGCCCGCGCTGTAAAGGAAATGGGTATTTTAAAGTACCAAATAAATCGGTTGAAGAACCGGGAAAAGAAGTTACAGTGCAATGTCCTATGTGTAAATCAGAGGGAGAAATATATGATCCGAATGATGACATTATTATTGATGTTGACGGTACTCACCGGATGCACTGAGTTTGCTTTAATCGGAAGTGGTACAAGTTTAGCTATTAGTCACAATGCTTATGCGAAAGCATATAGCGGGATAGATGTTTTAACCATTATTAAGACAGAGAAAGATATTAAAACTCATTTATATGAAAGTATTAAACATGATGACAACTGAGGACATAAAAAGAATAAAGTCGCAGACAGACGTACCTCTGTTGATTGAACATTATACAAAAGAAATCTGGGAGTGGAAACAAAAAGAAGCTAAATGGGTTAGCGATAAGAATCTATTAGAAGGCAGTAAAAGAACCATAGATGAATTAGCGAATAAGCTGGTGAGAATGGGTAAAGAAAATGAAGAATTAAAAGAAAAAGTACGAAGCGCAGAAGGAGAAACTTCTTTGGTCAAAGCCATCGGTATAAACTCTCCTG
>VTLG01003374.1_pt1 | contig 10022 bp, 11 predicted proteins | sample 4694571 | NCBI WGS metagenome assembly VTLG01 (sample SAMN12604809, study PRJNA352737) | marine metagenome | biome: ENVO:00000447; feature: ENVO:00000209|ENVO:00000569|ENVO:01000036; material: ENVO:00002151; isolation source: viral sequences binned using virsorter ...
TTACCCCAAACACCTCTATAATGTCTCATCAATGGAGTTGGGGTGCTTGGGGTAAAGAACATGAGTTGCTTGCACAAACTAGAGAGTTTGAATTAACTTCTGAAAGGATGATGAATCATTATAAAAGATGTACTGGTTTAAGTGAAAAGAAAATCCGAGAATACTTGTTACCTGCTACAGACGTATGGATGTCTGCAAGGGAAGCAAAGAAACTTGGAATTTGTGATAAAGTAAAGGACTTCAAATGAGTATAGATATAAATAATACCATAGAAGAAATGGTAAGAGATTTACAGATTTCTTACATGGAAGCTATAGTTAAATATACTGATGATGTTGACGGTGAGATTGAAATGGTTGCAAAACTATTGAATCGTTCTATTAAAGATAAGCTAGAAGCAGAAGCATATGATCTTAACATGATGAAAAAACAAGTCAGTAAATTACCTTTGTAATGTATTTTGATGAAAGTTTGAAATGATACTACGAAATATAACGAAATAAGGAGAAATACTTATGTCTAGTTTTAAAGATTTAAAAGCAAACCGAATGAATAACTTGCAAAGTCTAACAAAGCAAGTAGAGAAACTTTCAGAGAAACCATCTTATGAAGATGAACGTATCTGGAAATGTGAAAGAGATAAAACAGGTAATGGTTATGCTGTTATCCGTTTCCTTCCTGCTCCCACAGGAGAAGATGTGCCATGGGTTAGACTATGGACACATGGATTCAAAGGGCCAGGCGGTTGGTATATAGAGAACTCTTTAACCACGCCTAGATCTGGTTATCCTAACGGAAGTGATGACCCTGTATCTAAATCAAATACAATTTTGTGGAACTCAGGGATTGAGTCTGATAAGAATATTGCAAGAGAACGAAAGCGTAAGCTCAGTTACTATTCTAATATTCTTGTACTGGAAGATTCTGCAAATGCAGAAAACGAAGGCAAAGTGTTTTTGTTTAGGTATGGTAAAAAGATTTTTGAGAAAATCGAAAGCGTTATGAATCCAGAGTTTAAAGACGAAGAACCAATGAATCCTTTTGATTTTTGGTCAGGTGCTAACTTTAAACTCAAAATCCGTCAAGTAGATGGTTTTGCAAATTATGATAAGTCAGAGTTTGCAAGTCCTTCACCCCTATATGACGGTGATGATGCAAAGCTAGAGAATGTCTGGAAACAGCAACATTCACTTCAAGGTGTTTTGGCTTCAGAGAACTTTAAAAGTTATCAAGAGTTGGAAGCACGTTTCAATACAGTTATTGCTCGTGATACGGGCGGTGATTTTGTTGAAACGATTGAAGAAAGTACAAGTGATCCGATTGCTTCTGTTGATGCAGCTGAATCAACTTCCGAAGATACTTTAGAGTATTTTAAGAAACTAGCTGAGCAATAAGATAAGAGGGGAGTAGTTTTATTATATTGGTGTATAACCAGTAGTATGCTGGTATCATTCCGCAGGAGCTCCGTGATACCTTGTGAAACCGTTTCGGTACTACTCCCCTTTTATTTAATGTCCTTTTGGTAGAGGTTTTAATTCTTTTATTGTGGTTTCTGCTGGAAGGGGTATTACAGTATCACCTTGGCTACCATAATAATTATTTACTACACTATTATCATTAACCTCTGTTACTTTTAAATCCCCATTAAATTTTAAATTTTGATTTTCTTTATGTAATCCTTGTAATAAATTGGTTCTTTCTTGAGGGTTAGACTTTGCTTCTAACTGACTAGCAACCGTTGCTATTACTTCTTTTCTTCCTGTTTCATCTTCCTGTTCAAGTTTTTCTAATTTTGCACCATCTTCTTTTTCTTTAGAATTTTTAATATCTCTTGCAAGAAGAGCTACATCAATAGCAGCTGAACCTGCCATACCTACACCAGTTGCACCCATTAAACCAGATGCCAATTCTCCTGTAGCACCTAACCAATCACCATCTATTGCTCTATCTATTGCAAATCCCAATCCAGCAACAGCACCAAGAATAGGAATTTTTTTCAATGCAGATTTACCAATAGTTTTTGCTGCAGATTTTCCAACAGTTTTTGAAGCAGCTTTTGCAGTAGTTTCCGCTGTTTCTTTTATTGCTTTTTCTGAAAACAATGACATTTGTTTTGGAGCATTAAAAGGTAATGACATTTGTGTTGGAATTTTTGTTGGTGTTATTGCAGTTGGTTTTACTCCCCCAAAAGGCATTCCTGCTCCTACTAAATTAGTCATACGGTTTGCTTTTAAACGTGCCACCCTTTTTAATGCTTCTTGTCCACCACCTACACCAATAGCTCTTAATCCTATTCTACCAGTATTCTTTGCAAGTTTTGCTGCTCCTTTTGTTGCTCCCCATGCACCTTTCAATCCAAGTTTTGTCATACCACCTATTCCGACACCTGCTAATCCCAATCCACCAATACCCATACCAATAGCTGGTGCTGAGTCCATAATTGAATCAAAGATACCATCACTTTCACCTAAGAGTCCACCTTGTCTACGAGTATCTTTATTTGGTATAAATTTACCATCCTTATTAACATGACCGAATCTATCTCTTTTTTCTTTAGCAGCATCCAGATCTATTTTTTCTTTTGCTTTTCTTGCTCTATATTCTTCATCTGTTTCTTTTTGTCCATACCAGTTTGTTTGATACTCTTTATTGTCATAAATTGCTTGTTTTTCTTGGACAATTTTATTTTCTTCATCAAAACTATCTTTTCTACTTTTTCCAAAAATCTTTTCTCCTACCCATTTAAAGAAAGGTGATATTAAATCAAATAATTTTGGTATATATTCACTAAGTACTTCACCAATTTGTGTAATAATTTTTATACCATCATTCATAAACCATTCTCCAAGTCCTTTTAATGCTTCCCATACCTTTTTCATTTGACTTGGTTTTAAAAATAATACACCAAGAAGTAACATTATTTTTTTCCAATTATTTTTAAACAAATCAAGAGGTTTAGTGAAAATTGCTTTAAATGGTTTTGTTATTCCATCAACTAAATCTTTTTTAAATTTTTTATATTGTCGTTTCTTTTCTGCAGCTTTTTCTTTTTCTATTTGTTTTTTTTCTGTTTCTGATTTTGGACTTATACCTAATACTTTACCAAGTTTTTCTCCAAATGTTAAATTTTTATCATTAGTTACACCCTTACCACTATCATCTTGAGGAGTCTGTCCTTCTCTTTCTGGTTTTATTTCTTCTGCATCTACATCAATTACTGCTTCTGCTTTAATATCAATATCAACATCAGCTTCAGTTTTAATTGGAGTTCTTTCAGCAACTTGTGGTTGCATAAAACTTTTTGCTAATAAAGCTTGAGAAATTGCATCCATTCCCATAACATTAGATGCAGAAGGAATTACACCTTTATCTCCTAACTCTTTAAATTTCTCTTGTAATTTTTTATATATAACTGATGATGCCATATTTTAATTCCTTTATTACTAAGATGTAGATTGTTTTCTTATTCTTTCGTTTTCCTCTGCAACATACTGTACTAATAAAGCAGTATAAATATCTCTTTCCCAAGGCAACATATTTTCTAATTCCGTTAATGAATAGTTGTGATGTTGCATCATAGCAAAATTAGTACTTAGCATATTTCCTAACGAATTGTCGCAGAGGATTACTCGAAAAAAGACTGTATGCCCTCCAAAACTATGTTTTCTGTATAGCCACACATTTTCTCTTTTTTCTTACCTTCTTCTTTTATTTTATTTTTACATTCCAGTTTAACTTCATGTTTTAGTTTTGGCATTGTATCGAAAAAATTAGAAATTTGTTGAAATTGAGTATCATTAAGAGAATCAAAAAAATCTTCCATTTCTTTTTCTGTATAATCTTTTTTAGAATATGTTTTTTCGTTATCATATATATAATCTACACATAATAAAATTGATTTTAATACCATCTCTATTTGATTATCTTCTTTAATAGAATCAATTTTTTCTTGTAAAATCATGTTTGGGTATTTCATACAAACTCCCAAATCATCTGTTAGTTGAATTTTATCTGTATGTTTTTCATCTCTTGAAATTGCAACTTCTTCAATATTAAAAGAAACTGGTATTGATTTTTTACATTGAGGACAGCTATATTTTAATTCAACAACTTCTCCTTTTGATCTTGCTCTTAACCAAAGAAAAATATATTCAATATCAAATATAGGAAGTGTCTCAACATTAATTTCATCAATAACACAATTTTTAATAACATTTATTGTAGCAGTAGTAATTTCTTTTTGATCTTCACTTTCCATCGCTATTAAAAGCATTTTTTCTTCTTTAACAAGAAATGGTCTATATTTTATTTTCTTATTTGTGGAAGGTAAAATTAAATCATACTCTGGTATTGCTATTTGTGGTAATCCCATTTCATTAACTCCTTAATATAAAATTATATTGTATTAATATTAAAATTCTAAATCATCACTTGTTTCATTATTGTCGGTTGAGCGAAATTTTTCTCCATCATTTCTAATTTCTCGCATTGGATCAACTTTATTATCTTCTGTATTAACATTATGAGTAGCATAAACAGTTCCCGTTGGAATATTATCTGGTTTAATTTGTTGTACCATAGTATGATAACGATATGTCATTGTAATATTTAATTTCATAACTTCTGAACCAGCTGTATAATCCATTTGTATTGGTTCTATTCTTTTTGGAAATGCTTCATGTAAAGTTACTACAAGTAATTCCTTATTATTTGTTTTAGCATTACTTATATAGTTTGTATTTATATTTGGATCTTTAGATAATGTTGTAATTTTGACTGATGCAGTATAATTATCATAATATTCAACTCTATTAGATATTGGATTAATGATTGTATTCATCCATCTATTAAAAAACCTAAGTTCATTCATATTTTCAGTACAGTAAAAAGATAATGTTATATCATCATATAATTTTTGTTTTCCTCTGGATTTATAGTCTAATGCTTTTTCTGTTGTCGTTAATGTTATGCCAGGAATTTGTGCAGAACTACACAAAAAATTAACATTTTCAGTATTATGAAATAGCTCAGCATCTTTAGTTCCAAGTATTTCTACTTTGAACAGATTTGATCTTGAGAATTTTCCATTTGTTCTCTGTAAAAATTCTTGAACATTTCTTACCATTATTCTTACTCCTGTTATAAATACTTAGAATCTTGTTATATTTATAATACATATATGAAAAAATATCCTAGAGTTGGTAAATATAAGGTTAAAAACAAGGAGAAATATGTAGCTAATCTCCAAGAATGTGAGTTTCGCTCTAGTTGGGAATTGAGATACATGAAGTACTTAGATAATAACCCCAAAGTTCTTGAATGGGGTTCTGAGAATATAGTTATTCCATACTATAATCCAGTTGAAAAGAAAACTAGACGTTATTTTGTTGATTTTTATGTTAAAGTATTATCAAAAGATGGTACTATGAAAAAATATATTATTGAGATAAAACCAAAAAGTCAATGTGTTCCTCCTAAAAAACCAAAAAGAAAGTCTACTAAGTATAGGAATGAATTAAAAGCATATGTAAGAAATCAGTCAAAATGGAGAGCAGCTAAAAAATGGGCAGAAAAACGTGATTGGGAATTTATTGTTCTTACGGAAAAAGAATTAGGAATAAAATAATAAAACCTATTATAAATATAAAATAATGCCATTACTTACAGAAAAAGAAGAAAGTTTACGTTTAGCTGACGCAGGGATTGAAGAACGAAAAATTTTTAATTCACTTGCAAAATTAAGAGATTATCCAAAAGTTAGAGCTATGTTTGTGGAATCAGCAAAACTTTTCCGAACAGGAAAACTCAAACGTATAAGAGACCTTACAAAACATCCTAAAATTAAAAAGATTGTAGCAACTTTTAATAATAAGGAAAAACGTGAGTATCAGAAACATTTAAAATCTATTGGATTTCCTTCATTAACTGATCTTGGAATTGTATTAAAGAAAACAAAAATAGCTGTAAAATTAGTTGGTAAAAAACAAGATGAGATTCGGGAAATATCAAAAAGATATGCTGATGAAATTCAAAATTTTATGCAAAGGGATAATCCTTTATTAAAAGTTTTAAATAAACATATAAAATTTTTAGGTAATGAATCTTTTTTTCAACAAGCACACAGGACAGCAAAAGCAAATCATATTATTGAAAGAAGTGAAAAATCAGTTGAGTTTTATCAAAATTATGCTTTAGATTATGGTAAACATTTTGATTTTAGAGATATGCTTCGTGAAGGTGGCATAAGACGAAGTGCATTTTTTATGGGTAGGATGTATTTTTATCGTTATATGCCAGAAACACCTGATGCAACATTTGATATGTTTCCATTAATATTTGTTTTGAGTAGAACTGATGAAACATTTGAAGGAATTAATTTTCATTTTATGAATCCAAAACAAAGAGGAATTTTAATGGAAAGGATGTTTGAATATTTAAATAAACAAGATTATACTAAAAATCAAAGGGTTTTATTTAATTCTTTTATTAAAGTGATAAAAAATAATAGAAAATTTAAATATGGGAAATTTGCTTATAGGCGATATAGTTTTGATTCTATTAGTTCAAAAATAATTGAAGTACATCCCTTAGATTGGGAAATTGCTATGAGTGTACCAACACATAGATTTTATTCTATTGATAAAAGACGATTACCAGATAAAGTTATCTGGAAACAGACTGATAAACGAGTTAAAAGGAACAAGTAATGAGTAAAAATAAAAAATTTGATACACTTATATATCCTAATGATCTGGGTACAGGTTTTACTCATCCAGATATGGTACGTTTTAGTATTTATCAAAGAAATGGAACAACATTAGATGAATTAACTAAAAATGTTGGCAGACAACTGAGAAATAATAATAATGTTGAAGCTCCACTTAATGCAACAACTTCTACTGCTAATGCACAAAATGGAACTAATACTAGAACTAATAGACCAGATGATCGTAGTATGTGGGAAAGGATGAGTAAAGGTTTAGAAAAAACAGGAACAGTAGAAGGTATGGCAGAGGAATCTGGTTTTGGACAAGTATTTACAAAGATGGATAAATTTCTTGATGGAATATTTCAAGAAAATCCAGCAACAGAAATAGGTTCTATTTATTTACCAATGCCAGACAATCTTCAATATAGTGATAATACTGAGTGGCAAGGTTCAGATTTGGGTGCAATAAGAGGAATGACATCAGGTAAATCTAATTCTAAAGAAGCACTTAAAGCTGCTGGTTTTGCTAACTTAGGTTCTATTATTTCTGGTGGTGCTGGTACATTAGTTTCTAGTTTAATGGGAACAGGTGCTTTGGGTGGTGCTTTTATTGGTTCACTTGCTGGTAGTGGATTGCAAGGAAGTCTTGAATTTGGTGCTAGAATGAAATCAAATCCATTCAAAGAACAAACTTTTCAAGGTGTTCCTTTTAGACCATTTGAATTTGCATGGACTTTTTCTCCTACTAGTTCTAAAGAAGTTCAAGTAATTGAAGAAATATTGAAAAATTTTAGAGCATTTTCAAGACCTTCTTATGGTGAGAATAAATTTTTTCTTGCATATCCACATGAATTTAAAATTGATTTTTTAACCTTACAGGGTGTAACAGAAAGATTAGTAGATAATAAGGGAAGGGTAACAAAAAGATTAGTAGATAATACTCATTTACCTAGACTTAAATATTGTATCTGTAAATCAATAAATACTAATTTTGCAACTGCTGGTTGGCACTCATTTAAGGGTGGAGCTCCAACTTCAATAACATTACAAATGCAATTTGAAGAAATAGATATTGTAACTCAAGATGATGTTTTAGGTGGAGTTGAAGAAGAAATGAAAACAGAAGATTTTAAGAGAAGTAAAGGGGGAGGTTTTTAATCATGGCATATTTTAAATATTTTCCAGATACACCTTATAATCTTTCAAATGAAAAAGATAATTCTAAATATCATGTAATTACTAATTTATTAGTAAGGTTTAGAAAAACATTAGGACTTACTAATGCTGCATTTTTTGAACAATATTTTATTCGTGATAGTGATAGGCCAGATACAGTATCTCATATGTTTTACGGTGATTCAGAATTACATTGGCTTGTTTTATATGCAAATTATATGAATAATCCTTATTATGATTGGCCTTTAGATTATATGGATTTACAAAAATATATTATAAAAAAATATGGTTCAAGTAATGTTAATGATATTCATCATTACGAAGATTCTGAAGGAAATTGGGTAGATCAATATCCTCAAGGTTTAGGTTCTACTGGTTATTATCAAGATCAATCTGGGCAGGGATATACACCTATAACTAATTTCTTATATGAAGAACAATTAAATGATAAAAAAAGACCAATAGATATTATTAGAAATGAATATGTACCTGATATTATTAGAGAATTTAAAAAATATGTTATAGAGTAAAAAATGAAAACACAACTTAACGTACAAGATGTAAGAATAAATGAATTATCTCTTAGTTCTGCTATTGCTAAGTTTGATATTACTCCATATTTAATAGAATTAAATATAGAAGAAAATATATTTAAGACTTCTATGACTGGCAGTATAGTTTTATCAGATTCTTATAATATTCCATCTAAATTTCCAATAGTAGGTGAAGAATATCTTAATATAGATATTTCTCTAAGTGGAGTAGAAGGGAGAATAGATGATACTTCACATACAGTCAGAACTCCAAATATGTATGTAAATTCGATCAATTCTCGCTATTTTTCAACTAAAGAACCAAAAGCTCAAATTTTTACATTAGAATTGGTATCAGATCATTATATAAGTAATATACATTCTAAAATATCTAAATCATATAATGATGTTACTATAAGTGAGATAATTCGGGATATTCATAATAATTGTTTATCAGACACTAAACCGATTTCTATTGAAGATACTGATAATACTGTATCTATTGTAATTCCAAATCTATCTCCTTTAGAAGCTATTAGATGGTTGACAAGACGTGCTATACAAAAAGATAATAGTGGTGTTAATTATGTATTTTTTGAAAATTTAGATGGGTGTAATTTTATAAGTTTAAATAAATTATCGGAAAAAGAGCCAATATTTACTTATAGATATATACCTAGAACACATGATTCTGCTGGTGTAGAAAATTTATCTAGTGGTGTTTATAGAATAAACAAACTACATTTTGTAAATAATTTTAATAAGACAGATAATACAGTTAAAGGTTTTTATTCATCTAAATTGATAACACATGATATTGTAAGAAAAAAAATTACACAATATGATTTTAATGGTTACGAAAATTTTATGTCATTAAATCATCTTGGAAGTTTTCCAACAATTTCATCATCTGATATGCAAGTTAAATCTGCGAATAAAGCTAGAGTATCTTTTGCACCACATGATGAAAGTAATAATTTTCCAATTACAACAGGAAAACAAATATCAGAAATGACAGATAGTAATATTTTATTTTATCCAAAACATGATAGAATGTATGCAAGAAATAGAACTGATATATATGATAATAAAGTTGAAGATTGGAAATTACAACGACTTTCACAAATACAAGGATATGATAATATCACTCTTATAATTGAAGCTGCTGGTAACTCTTTCTTACGAGTTGGACAAACAATTAATCTTGAAGTACCATCAAACGAATCAACTGATGCTGATGGAAGTAGTGATAAGTATTTAGATAAATTTCTTTCTGGTGTTTATATGATTACTGCAATTAAACATACTTTTAGTATGTTGACAGCAAAAGATGGAAAAATAGATTATAACATGAGAATTGAAGTAACCAAAGATGCTTTGGAAAGTATGATTGTTAATAGAACAAGAGAGGATTCTTAATTATGTATGGTAATTTTGTGTGGTGGCAGGGGGTAGTTGAAGATAGAATAGACCCATTAAAATTAGGTCGTTGTCGAGTTCGTATTCTTGGTTATCATACTGATAATAAAGTTGAAGGTGAAGGAATACCAACAGAACATTTACCATGGGCAACACCATCTCAACCAATTACATCTGCAGCTATG
>VTLG01017309.1_pt1 | contig 10022 bp, 19 predicted proteins | sample 4694571 | NCBI WGS metagenome assembly VTLG01 (sample SAMN12604809, study PRJNA352737) | marine metagenome | biome: ENVO:00000447; feature: ENVO:00000209|ENVO:00000569|ENVO:01000036; material: ENVO:00002151; isolation source: viral sequences binned using virsorter ...
GTTAAAAAATTTAAGGTGTTTGTTAAAAACAAAAGAACAGGCAATATAAAAAAGGTTAATTTTGGAAGTAAGACAATGTCTATTAAAAAACATATACCAGCAAGAAAGAGATCGTTTATGGCTCGTATGGGTGGTGTTCTTAAAAAAGTTAAGGGACAAAAAAACTTAAGTCCAGCATATTGGGCGATTAAAAGTTGGAGGTAATGAATGAAAGTATCTGAAAATACATCAATAGATATGCCATTAAAAAATTTGTTAAGTATAATAGGTGCTGTGGCAATAGGAGTATGGGCATATTTTGGAGTGATTGAAAGATTAAACCATATTGAAACTAATGGAAAACTAATGATTACAGATGTTGATAAGAATACAGAATTTAGAATTAAATGGCCACGAGGAGAAATGGGTTCTTTGCCAGCAGATAGCGAACAATTTTTATTAATAGAATCAATTTTAACTGATGTTGAAGATATGCAAGTAGAAATAAAAGAAAGCAGACATAACGCAACAAATATAACAAGACTTCAAAAAGATGTTGATAGACTTTTGGAAGAAATAGAAAAATTAAAAGATAAAGTGAGGGCAAATGGAAACAGTCATTAGTGGAGTAATAGTTTTATGTATGTTCTATCAAGGAGGCATAATTGAACATACTTATATACAAGATCAAAAAATGAGTAGTTGCTTAAAAGCAAAAAGAACAGTTGAAAGAAGTGTAAACCCTGAAAATGTTAGAATGGCTTGTGGTGAAGTAGATGCTATCATTGAAAATGATAATGGCAGAATGAGAGTGGTTAAAATAATTAAGGATAAATATGGAAATTACGCAGACTAAAGCTTTAGAAAAAGAAGTAGATACATTAAAAGCAATAATTAATTTAAAAGAAATAGAGTTAACTAAAAAAGATGAAACAATAAAAGAGGTAAAAGAAGATAATAAAAAACTTGCAAAGCAAATAGAAGATTTAAAAAAGGAAGCAAAGGATATGTTATTATATCCATGATTATGAGTATTAAAAATGATAGATTGGTTTATACAAAAAATAGGCAACATTGCCAGAAAAATATTTCATTGGTCTTGGAGAGTTCAAGTGCACAGAAAATATTACAAAAAGAAAAAGTAAATGAATTTTATATTAACAATGATAATGTGTAGTGCTACAACAAGTCAATGCTTACCACCTTTTAAAGTAGATAAACTGTACAAAGATGGCTATGATTGTATGGTAGATGGATATAAATTATCTTTACAAAGAACAGAAGAAATTGGTAGAGCAGATATTAACGAATACAAAATATATATAAAATTTGGTTGTAATGAAGATAACTCTGACAAGACCCCAGCATCTTATATCATCATCAAATAAAAGATTTAGAGTTTTAGTATCGGGTAGGCGATTTGGTAAAACCTTTTTATGTATTACAGAAATGATGAAGTTTGCTACACAAGTAGGCAAAACTATATGGTATGTAGCACCTACATTTAAAATGGCTAGAGAGATAGTATGGTTAAAGTTAAAACAAATCCTATCTGATTTTAATTGGATAGAAACTATTAACGAAACTAACCTATCTATTAAAGTAAAAAAAACAGGAAGTATTATTTCATTAAAAGGTTGCGAGAATTACGACTCACTTCGTGGAGTTGGAATTGATTTTTTAATACTTGATGAATTTGCTGACATTGATGAGAAAGCATGGACAGAAGTTTTAAGGGCGTCTGTTGCAGATACGCAAGGCGATGTTTTAATGTGTGGGTCGCCTAAAGGCTTTGGTAATTGGTCTTACAGAATGTATGAAAAAGGCAAGAGAGATAAGGAATGGGATAGTTTTCAATTTACTACATTAGAGGGTGGTATAGTGCCACCAGAAGAAATAGAACAAGCTAAACAAGATATAGATATTAGAACATTTAGACAAGAATTTGAGGGTACATTCGAGAACTATGCTGGTGCTGTCTATTATAATTTTCATGCTGTTGATAATGTATTAGAAAAAAAGATAGACTGGAACAAACCACTACACATAGGACTTGATTTCAATGTCGATCCAATGAGTGCTTGTGTTGCACAAATTGAAAGAGATAAAATACATTTTATAGATGAGATAGTAATTTACTCAAGTAATACTGATGAAATGGTACAAGAAATTAGAGATAGGTATGGAACAAAAACTAGAATATTTGTTTACCCTGACCCAGCTTGTCGTCAAAGAAAAACATCTGCTGGTGGAAGAACTGATTTAACAATTTTACAAAATGCTGGGTTTAGTGTTAAGTGTAAACTAAAACATAGTCCGATAAGAGATAGAGTTAACGCAGTCAATTCCAGATTAAAGTCAGCAGATGGCAAGAGGTATATTTTTATCTCGCCATCTTGCAAAATTATGATAAAAGGGTTACAAAGACAAATATACAAGGAAAACACAAATATTCCTGACAAGGAAGAAGGCTACGATCATATGAATGACGCAATAGGATACTTAATTGAAATTGTAAAACCTTTAACTACAACAACTCGTGATTTTAGACCTCAAAGATGGAACATAAAACAAAGGTAGTATGGCATACTCAAGAGAACAAGCACTAGAGCTACATAAAGATTATCAAGAAACTGTTAACAATTGGCAGTATTTTGTACGTAGTTATAATGGTGGGTATGATTATACTTTAGGTCAATATTTAAATAGATATAACTTAGAACTTGACAACGAGTTTAATCAAAGAATAGCAAACACACCTTGCGACAATCATTGTAAAAATATTATACAAATTTATTCATCATTTTTATTTAGAGTAAAAGCATCAAGAGACTTTGGCAATATGCAAGACGAGGCAACCTTAGAAAAATTTTTAAAAGACGCAGACCAAGAAGGTAACAGTTTTACAACTGTTATGAAGCAAGCACAAAACTACGCATCAATTTATGGACATTGTTTTTTAATATTAGATAAGCCAGCAGTACAAACAAAAACAAAAGCAGAAGAAATTGAACAAGACATAAGACCTTATTTATCAATGGTAACACCAGAAAATATATTTGATTGGAATTTTGAAAGAAAAATAAATGGTAAGTATGAACTTAACTATTTAAAAATAAGAGAAGAAGTAGATAAATCTGGTGGCTCATATATGCGACTGTGGTATCCTGATAGGGTAGATACTATTTATGTAGAAGAAAGAGGAAAAGAGCCAACATTAATAGATACTGCCACAAATCAGATTGGCAAAATACCAGCAGTTATTTTATACAATGCAAAGTCACATAAACGAGGCATTGGTCAATCTGACCTAGTAGATATAGCAGATTTACAAAAAGCAATATACAATGAATATTCAGAGATTGAACAATTAATAAGATTAACTAACCACCCATCGTTAGTAAAAACAAATGGTGTTAATGCTAGTGCTGGTGCTGGTGCAATAATTGAAATGCCTGATGAAATGGAGCCAAACTTAAAACCATATTTACTACAACCATCGGGACAAAACCTTGTAGCAATTATGGACTCAATCACAAAAAAAGTTGAATCAATAAATAGAATAGCACATACAGGAGCAGTAAGAACTACAAAAACACAAGTATCAAGTGGTATAGCACTACAAACTGAATTTGAATTATTAAATGCAAGACTATCAGAAAAAGCAGACAATTTGCAATTAGCAGAAGAACAAATATTTAAATTATACGCAGATTATCAAAATACAAAATTTGATGGCGAAATAAATTATCCTGACTCTTTTAACATTAGAGATTATGCAACTGATTTAGTTTTCTATCAGCAAGCAAAAGCAGTAAATGTACCATCAAATACTTTAAACAAAGAAATTGACAAAGAAATTGCAAGATCAGTAGTAGATGATGATGAAAAACTTTCAATAATATTTGATGAAATAGATTCTAATGCAGAAGTAGGTCAGTTTACTCAAGACGAGCCTGTACAACAAGATCAAGAAGTAGAAGAAGAAGAAGTTTAATGAATGTCAGATATTGTACAAGACTTTACAGAATATAGAATTAGGCAAATAGAAATTGCAGAATCAAAATACTACGAATCATTAATAAAAACTTTAGATAAAATAGAACGAGATATTACAAGCCTTGCTGGAAGAACATTACCAACAGATGATTTAGATAGATTATATGATCTTAAAATTGCAGTATCTATGCAACCAAAGATTAGAACGATTCTAGAAAAGGAATATCTAGCTTGGTCAGATACAGTTGTAAGAGAGGGTTTTACCAAACAAGCAAAAAGAATAGAAAAGGCATTCAAGAGAATAGGTAATATTCCTGTTGAGTTTCAGCAGTTAACAAATGCAGATTTAACACTTATTACAAATCTAAAAAGACAATCATTTACACAATTCAAAGATGTATCAAATACTATGACACGAAAAATTACTGAAAAGATATATCAAGCAACTTTAACAAGTGTAGAGTTTTCTGAACTTGAGAAGGAACTAAGACAAACCATCAATGGTATATATGCTAGTGCAGATGATAAAAAGATTAATGAATTAGTTAAAAAAATTAAAAAAGACGAGGTTAAAGTTCGTAGATTAGACAAAAGAACTACACAAGGTAAAGTTGTAAGAGCAAGATTAGATAAAAATATACAGACTTTACAAGCAAAATTTGCAAGAGATAGGGCTGGCGAAAATATGAAAAGATATGCTGGACAAATATTAAACGACTCTTTAAGAGAGTTTGATGCACAACTAAACCTTGCAAAGTCTAAAGATGCTGGTCTAAGATATGTTAAATACCAAGGCTCAAATATACCAACAACTAGAGATTTTTGTAGGCTTGTAAGATCAGGATCATATGATAAAAGAAATAGTGGACTATTCACAGTTGATGAGGTCAATAAGCTATGGAGAAGTAGAGGCTGGTCAGGTAAAAAATCTGGCAATCCTTTAATTGTTCGTGGTGGCTATAATTGTCGTCATCAATGGTCGTTTGTAAATCCAGATTGGTATGATACGAATGGCAAACTTAAAATATAAGGAGAAACAATGTCAGAAGAACAAAAAACAGTAGAACAAACTACTGAAACAAACCAAGAAACACCTGTTGTAGAGAAAGCACCAGAGCAAACATTTACACAGGCTCAACTTGATAACATAATTAAATCAAGACTTGAGGCAGAAAAAACAAAACATCAAAGACAACTAGACGAACAAAAAAAAAAAGATGATGAGTTGTTAAAGGAAAAGCAAATTCAAGATGCTAAAACAAAAGCTGAAATTGAAAAGCTAATGAAAGACAGGATAGCAGAAAAAGATCAAGAGTTATTAAATATGAAAAGTATGATAAAAAAAGAAAAAATTGATAATTCTGTTATGTCAGTCGCTTCTAAAATGAATGCAGTTAATCCTCAACAAATTGTAGAGTTAATGAAAAGCAATATAAAATTATCAGATGATAACAGAATTGAAGTACTTGATAAACACAACAATATTAGGTATAACGATAAAGGAGAACTTCTTACGATTGAAGAATCTGTAAAAGAGTTTTTAGACGCTAACCCACATTTCTCGAAAGGGTCATTGTCTGGAGTAGGGAGCCAGAGTAGTGTTGAAGGTAAAACTGTAAAACCATTTAAAATTCAGGATTTAGATATGAGTAAGTCAGAAGATCGTGCTAAATATGCAGAGTATCGCAAAGAACGAGATTCAAAACCTACTCAAATTAATTTAACAAATAAATAATAGAGGACAAATACAATGGCAAACGAAAGCACAAGTTCTACACTCTCGGAATTATATACTGAGATTGTAGCAGAAGCATTGTTCGTAGCAAGTGAAAGATCAATTATGAGACCACTTGTAAGAAACTATGCTGTATCAGGTGGTGGAAAGTCAGTTGAAGTTCCAATCTACTCAGCTGTTTCGGCGGCGGCAGTAGCGGAAGCGACTGATTTATCTAACACTGCAATAGACCCAACTTCTCAAACAATTACTTGTTCAGAACACGGGATAATGACAACTTTAACTGATCTAGGAAGAAATGCCGCACCAAGAAATGTAGCGGCAGATATTGGTAGATTATTTGGAGAGGCTATTGCAAAAAAAATTGACAAAGACCTAACAGCTTTATTCGGTGGTTTTTCAACAACTGTCGGTTCAGCTTCAACGGCTATGTCAGCATCGTTAATCTTCCAAGCAGTAGCTAAATTAAGATCAGCTGGTGTTTCAGGAGATAACCTTAATGCAGTAATCCATCCACAAGTAGCATTTGATTTAAAATCAGGTCTTACAAATACATTCGCTAACCCCAATGCTGGAGTTGGAAATGAAATTTTGAGATCAAGTTTAGTAGGTCGAATCGCTGGGGTAAATATATTTGAAACTTCAAATATGACAGACTCATCTAGTAATGATCCAGGCACAACTGGAGATTACAAAGGTGCAGTATTCAACCCTGATGCTTTAGGATTAGCAATGATGCAAGATCTTAAAATTGAAACTCAAAGAGATGCGAGTTTAAGAGCAGACGAGATTGTAGCGACTGCAGTTTATGGTGTCGGTGAATTAAACGATGCTAATGGTTGTGAAGTCGAAGCAGACTCATCAATCCAATAATAATTGGATACTTTGTGAGGGTAGGAAACTACCCTCGCATCAAAATTAGGAGTAAATTATGGATATTAAATTAACCAATGGAAAAAAAATAATTACTAAAAATAAACAGTATTATGAAAGAAACACAAATCACTTTAAAATAAATGGTTTTGTACCTGTTGATGAAGTAAAAAAAGAAATTAAAAAAGCGACAGTAAAAGACATTTCTGATAAAGTTGTTAAACTAAAACCTAAGAAAAAAACAAGGAAAAAGACATGAAAAAAATATATAAATATTGGAAGTTAGCAAAAGATAATCCTAAAGTAACTGCTGGCGTTATTATTGCTATTGTAATTATTATTAGTTTAGTAGGTTAATATGACAAACTTTACAGGTGCAAATGTTTGTGATGTTGTCGAAATAGAAACATATCAACCAGATGTTTTTGGATTTGGTATTGCGTCAAACGACTCTAAAGTTTCATATTACATTACTCAAACAACAAACGATATTTTTAGACAGTTAAGGATTGAGTGGTGGCCAGTATATAAAACAAATGTATATACAGATATTACAGTTCTTAATACTGCTGAAATGGTTAATACAAAAGTTAATTTAGATCAGTTTACAAGAGCGGGTGTATATTTATTTTTATCAAGATATTTTTTACCAGCACTTACAAAGTTTAGACCAGAGGCAGATAAAGATAGATTTGAAAGAATGATAGAATTTTACAGAAGTGAATTTAACAATGAGTTTCAGTCTATTTTAGAAGATGGTGTAGAATATGATAGCAATGCTGGTGGTACTATTTCTGTTAATGAAAGAGAGGCACTGCATGGAAGCGGCAGACTAACAAGATAATGTTAAATGCAAGAGTAACTTCCAATCTACCAAAAGTCAGAAAAAAATATAATAATTTTTTTAAAAGATTTCCAAATATAGTTACCAAAGGTTTAGAACAAGCTGGTGTACAATTAAAAGAAATTATTCTTGAAAGAACTGACAGAGGTTTAGATTTTAATAAAAGAAAATTTACTCCTTACAGTGCATCATATTCAGAAGAAAAAGGTAAAACAGTAGTTAATTTACAAGATACAAATAGAATGTTGCAGTCTATTGATAGTAAATTAAAAAGTAAAAACAAAGTACAACTTTTTTTTAGAAGTCAAACACAAGCAAAAAAAGCATTGTTTCATCAAAAAGGTTTAGGTAAACTACCTGAAAGAATATTTTTTAAGTTTAATCCAAAAACAGAGAAGCTTATAAGAAAAACGTTTGAACAGTTTATAAAAAAAGAAATTAAAAGGTTAAAGATATGAGCAAGAGAGAAGATATAGCTAGTCATATTGTTAGCACAATTTTGACAATTTCTAGTCCCAGTATAAAAAAATGTACAAGACAACCATTTCCATTAGAAGAACTAGCAGAATCTCAATACCCAGCAGTGCTTGTACAAACACAAGAAGAAACTAAAGAAGATCAAGAAATAGGCGATGGTGCTAAAACAAGAATAGCTACATTAGAATTTTTAATTACAGGATATGTTAAAGGTGCAGAAAGTAATATAGATACTGCAAGAAATAATTTAGCAAGTGCCATTGAAACGCAACTTGAATCTGATATAACACGAAACAATAAAGCACTAGATACAGAAGTTGTAAGTTTAGAAACTGATGCTGGTACACTTTTTCCATACGGTGCTATCAGTATGGTTGTTAGAGTGATTTATGAACATGATAGTGCAACCCCATAGGATAAATATGAGCGATAAAACATTAGACAAAGCAGAAAAGAAACTTGATAAAATTGAGGAATTAGTAGCAGATATTAAAGAACTTATAGACACTCATAGAGATATAGACGATGGTAATACTGTTGATATTGAAGATTCAGAAAATGAGTGGGAGTTAGATGAAGAACTTGACGAAGAAGATGAAAAGTAATAAAAGGACTTATGGCAAAAGACATTAAATTATATAAAGATGGTAATGAAGTTTTAATTAATGAAACTCAACTTGATAATTTTTTAGATTTAGGCTGGAAGAAAGAAAAAGAAAACATATCAACAAGTAAAAAGGAAAATAAAAAATGGCAACACACTTCGGAAAAGAAGGAGTCGTAACTGCTGGTGGAACAGGAATTGGCGAACTAACAGGTTACACACTTGAAACTACTGCTGATGTTGTAGAAGATACTCAACTATCGGATGCTGGAAAAACATTTGTAGCTGGAAGAACATCATTTTCAGGAACTTTAGAAATGAGTTATGATGAAACTGATTCTCCACAACAAACATTAACTGCTGGAACTTCTATATCTTTTATATTAGCACCAGAGGGTAATTCTTCAGGGGATGAGACTTTTACAGGCACAGGAATTGTTACAGGTATGAGTGTAAATGTTACATTAGATGGAATAACTACTAGATCAGTTACATTTCAAGGTACAGGAACATTAACAAGAGGAACTGCTTAATATTAATTTATGTCAGTTATAGATAGAGTTAAGACTCATTTTGAGACTCTTCAAACTATTACTATTGAAGTTCCTGAATGGAAAGACGATCAAGGTAATCCATCTGTTTTTTATTCTGAGCCTTTAACATTAGAGCAAAAAAATATTATTTTTAAAAAATCAAGTAACTTTCAAGATTTAACAGTTCTTGTTGATTTATTAATGATGAAGCTGATGATTAAAAATGACAAAGGCGATTTAGTTAATGCTTTTGAACCATTTGATAAAATTGCTTTAAAGAAAAAAGCAGACTCCAATGTTATTGCAACAATAGCAAATCAAATACTAGCAGACACATCACTAGAAGAATCTGAAAAAAAGTAAATAGCGACCCTGACATACAATATTTGTTAGCGGTTGCTGATAGACTTAAAATGCCTATTCAAAAGGTATTAGATATGCCTTTAAGTCATTATAATCTTTGGATAGCTTACTTGAAAAAAGAGCAAGATGAGTATAAAAAACAAACAAGTCTAGCAAAAGCAAGGAAATATAAATAATGGCAAGTCAAAAATTATTCATAGATATAGTAGCACGAGATAAAGCAACCAAAGCTTTAGGTGGATTAAGAGGTGGTCTTGCTAAATTAAGAGGTGCTGTATTTAATCTTCAAAATGCTTTTATAGGTTTAGGTGCTGGTTTAGTCATTAGAAATTTAGTTAATACAGGAAAAGAATTAGAAAACTTACAAGTCAGATTAAAATTTTTACTTAAAGATACAAATGAGGGTGCAAAAGCATTTGAGAACATGACTAAATTTGCATCTAAAGTTCCTTTTTCTCTTGAAGAAATACAATCAGGTTCAGGTATATTAGCAACAGTTACAGACAACGCAAAAGACCTACAAAATATGTTAGAAATAACAGGTAATGTTGCGGCTGTAACAGGATTAGATTTTAGAACTGCGGCTGAACAAATCCAAAGGTCATTTAGTGCTGG
>VTLG01006869.1_pt1 | contig 10021 bp, 14 predicted proteins | sample 4694571 | NCBI WGS metagenome assembly VTLG01 (sample SAMN12604809, study PRJNA352737) | marine metagenome | biome: ENVO:00000447; feature: ENVO:00000209|ENVO:00000569|ENVO:01000036; material: ENVO:00002151; isolation source: viral sequences binned using virsorter ...
ATGGATGGTGGAGTTGTTATACCCCCAGGCGGTGATGGTGTTCAAAGATATCCTTCCGATGCAGAAGGTAATCCTGTTGATCCAGAGATGGATGCCACTGATCGTGTAAATAAAGAATTGGGTGTAGATAAGAACCAAGGTAATGGTAATGGTAAATCACCATTTCAAGATAAAGATAATGAAGATGAACTTGACGATGATAAAGAATTTCATGTGAGGAAAGGAAAGAAAAAATGAGTAGAGAATTTGTAGATTCAATTTCAGTAGGAAATAATTTAGAAGCTGAAAGAGCTTTCAAAGATTCAATTGCCAGTAAGGTTGGTGATGCATTGGAAATAAAAAGAAAAGAAGTATCTAAAACTTTTGTAGCTAGTTCTACAGGACATGCTGTATCTGTAACTACAGACCAAGAAGCTGATGTAAACGAGGAGTAAAAATGTCAAAATCAAAAATTTATATGCTATTACTTTTAATATTGATTGGAATTGTCGGTTATGGTGCATGGTCACATTTGACAAAGGATTTACCAACCCAAACTGGACAAACTGATCAAGCAATAGAAGCCATAGAACCTGCTGCACCTACTACCAATAAGGAATAATAATGAGTCATACGTTTGAAGGTGTATACACATCCGTAATAGAGAAGGATGAACATAAAAAATCTCGGCAGTATAAGAAATTATCTCCGAAAATGAAGGATGCTGTTGACCAAATTTTCAGAATTATGGATTCTAAACCTTCAGATTTCCTAAATACTTTTGAGAAAACTATGCGTGAAGTCGCAAAAAAGTTTAAAGTTTCTGAAAAAGACCTTATGAATTATTTTGAAAAAGAAATGTTATCAATATAGGAGTTAGAGAATGGCTTTTGCAACAAGAACATTAAGAGATACGGTTGTAGACCAAGCTAAAGCTGGTGGAATAGTTACTGTCTTAGTTAATATATCTGATGATACAACTACAACAAATGCTATCTTAGATGCAAGTGCTTTAGATGGACATGCTAACGGAGCTAAATTACATATCAAAAGACTTTGGTGGGGTTTAGTACAAGGAACTGCGAATGATGCTACTGGTCATGTTCAAATTATTGAACAGGGTGATTCAGATGTAACATTAATTGACCTTGCTGGAAGTGGACATTATGACGGAACTGCTGGGTTGATTAAATCTAATGCAACAAATACTGGTGCAACCTCTGGTGATATGGAATTGTCTTGTCTAGGTACATCAGGTTTTGTAATGATTGAGTTTGTTAAAGATGAAAATTATACTGCATAACTGGTTAGGATAATATCATATGAACACTGTAAAATTATTTTCAGAGGCTGTAGATGAAGTAGAATACATCACCGAAGCAAAAGAAGGTGGTGGTAAAAACTATAAAATTAAAGGTATTTTTCTACAAGCAGATATTAAAAACCGTAATGGTCGGGTATATCCTATGGAAATTCTTGAAAAAGAAGTTTCCAGATATAATAAGAAATTCATCAATGAAAATCGTGCTTATGGAGAGTTAGGACATCCCGAAGGTCCAACTGTTAACCTTGAGCGTGTATCTCATATGGTTACTGAATTGTATCCAGATGGTAAGAATTTCATTGGTGAGGCAAAGATTATGGAAACCCCAATGGGTAAGATTGTAAAAAATATTATGAATGAGGGTGGTAAGTTGGGTGTTTCTTCTAGAGGCATGGGAAGTTTGAATCAAAAAAATGGTGCAAATTATGTACGAGATGATTTTTATCTCGCAACCGCAGCTGATATTGTTGCAGACCCTTCCGCACCGAATGCTTTTGTAGAAGGTATTATGGAAGGAAAAGAATGGGTCTGGACCAATGGAGCTCTAATTGAGTCAGAACTTGTTGAATTAAGGCGGAAATTTGACGTTAAAAAGCGCAATAGAGATGCAAAAGTGGAAGCTTTAGAGTTCGCTAAGTTCCTCAAGAAGTTATAATTTATAAATATAATACACAGCAAAAGGAGACATCTTATGTCCGAAATAGATAAAACAATTGAGGAACTCGAAGCGGAAGTTCTTGCTGAACTTGAAGAGGCCTCTGAGAAACCTCTAGGTAAAGCAAAAGACCTCGGCTTAGGTTCAAATAATGCTGGAGATAGTGTCTCCAACGCTAAAAACCCTGCGCCTAATGTCGCTGGTGCTGAGAAGAAAGAAAAGGTTGAAGGCGAGAAAGCGAAAGACGGTGGTAAGGCTGTAGTCGAACCTGATGCAAAATCCTCGCCAACAGATGTTGCTACTAAAAGTGCAAAGTCTGTAAGTGCTGACGCTCAACAGAAGAGTGCTGCTAAAGCAGACGCTCCTAAGAAACTTGCCGCCGGGGATGAAGTCGAACATGACGGCGAAGAGCTCAAGGAGAATAAAAAGATGACTAAAGCACAGGCTCTAGAGCAGATTGGTAAAATGAAGAAAGCAGACATCGAAGAGATGTTGGCTGCTCGTGCTGCTAAACTTGCTGAAGCCGGTAAGGCTGAAACAGAGGAAGAGTTGAAGAAACTTGAAGACCAGAAGGCAGAGATTGACGAAAGAATTAAAAGCATTTCTGTCAAAGAGGATATGGAAGTACTTATGGGTGCTGATGATAGTCTCAGTGAGGAATTCAAGGTTAAGGCCGCAACAATTTTTGAGGCGGCAGTAAAATCTAAGATTCGTTCAGAGATTGAGCGAATTGATGAGCAAGTAAGGTCTGAGAAAGATTCTGAATTGGATACTTTCAAGGAAGAACTTACTGAAAAGGTTGATACCTACCTCAACTACGTTGTAGATGAATGGACGAAGGAAAATGAGTTGGCAATCGAGCGTGGTTTGAAGGGTGAAATTGCAGAAGACTTTATTTCTGGGTTGAAACAGTTGTTTGAAGATCATTACATTGACGTTCCAGATGAAAAGTATAATGTTCTGGAAGCTCAATCTGAGAAGATTTCCGAACTAGAAGAGAAGTTGAATGGGGCAATTCAGAAGAGTGTTGGTCTTACATCTTCTAATGAAAAACTAGTTCGTGAACAGGTCATTTCTGAAGTTTCTGAAGATTTGGCCGATACCGAAATTGAAAAGTTTAAATCACTTACACAAGATGTTGAATTTGGGAGTGAAGAGTCTTTCCGTGAGAAACTTGATACACTGAAAGAAAGTTATTTTCCAAAAACTCAACCATCAAGTACAAGTGAGCAAACATTTGGTGATGAAGATGGTAGCACCGCAAAGGACGTTGATACGACAGATGCTATGAAAACGTACTTGTCGGCCATCAGTCGTAATCAAAAGGCGAGTGCATAAACATTATATCAAACGGATGTAATTAAAAGGAGAAACAAAAATGTTTCAAACAGAACATCTACAAGAAAAGTGGCAGCCAGTCCTAGAACACCCCGATCTTCCCAAGATTGAGGATTCTTATAAGCGGGCAGTTACCACTCTCATCCTAGAGAACCAAGAAAAGGCTCTCAAAGAAGATCGTAGCTTCCTTGGGGAAGCTGCTCCTGTTAACGCCATGTCTGGCGGACAGATGGACACATGGGACCCAATTTTGATCTCATTGGTTCGTCGTGCGATGCCTAACCTGATTGCGTATGACGTATGCGGTGTGCAACCGATGACAGGCCCAACGGGCTTGATCTTTGCAATGCGCTCCTCGTTCCTCTCGCAAGATGGTGCTGAGGCTCTGGTTGACGAGGCAATGCCTGGTCAAACTGGTGCATCGAACCAGAACGCCGCCGGTACTATCGGTGGTGGTGATGTTGCTTCGACTGAGACTAACCCTGCTGTTCTTAATGACAGTCCTTCTGCTAATGCTTACACAAGTGCTACAGGTATGACACGGGCTCAGGCTGAAGCATTAGGCGATACTTCAACTAACTCTTTTGCTCAGATGGCGTTCTCAATCGAAAAGTCCACGGTTACTGCTGTATCCCGTGCCCTCAAGGCCGAGTATACAATGGAACTCGCTCAGGACTTGAAAGCAATCCACGGTTTGGATGCAGAAACAGAACTTGCTAATATTCTTAGTTCTGAAATTCTTGCTGAAATCAATCGTGAAGTTGTTCGTTCCCTGTATGTTACCGCTGTTAAAGGTTGTGCGGTTAATACGACAACTGCTGGTATCTTTGATCTGGACACTGACTCAAATGGTCGTTGGTCAGTTGAGAAGTTCAAGGGTTTAATGTTCGCTATCGAACGTGATGCCAACGCGATTGGTCAACAGACTCGTCGCGGCAAGGGTAATATGATCATCTGCTCCGCTGATGTTGCTTCTGCACTTCAGATGGCTGGTGTTCTAGATTATACCCCTGCTCTCAACAATAGCCTTAATGTTGACGACACAACCACCACATTTGCTGGTGTTATGAATGGTCGTTTCAAGGTGTATGTTGATCCATATGCTGCTAACGCAGCTGCTTCTCAATACTATGTCTGTGGTTATAAGGGTTCATCCCCTTACGATGCTGGGTTCTTCTATTGCCCATACGTTCCACTACAGATGGTTCGTGCGGTTGGTGAGAATGACTTCCAGCCTAGGATTGGTTTCAAGACTCGTTACGGTCTTGCTGCTAATCCATTTGCCGCCTCTGGTGCGGTTGCTGCTGGTGACTCTGTTAACACCGATGCATCACTTGATGCGAATACCAATGCTTGGTATCGTCGGGTTAAAGTTACCAATCTTATGTAATAATAAGAAAAGTGAAAAAGAAAAACTTAGGGAGGCCTTCGGGCCTCCCTTTTTTACCATTATAAATAAATAGTTGTAATCTAGGAGTTTTAGGGAGGAATATATGAAAATATTTAAAAATATTCTCGTAGGAATGCTTGCAGTAGCTTTTATTGGAACTGCAATTAGTTATAAAAATGAAGTTGTTGCGGCAAGTACAGATTGGGAGATATCTGACCACAATTGGGATGTTAATTGGGAACAATCTGGATATGATGTTGGTGTTAATGTAAGAAATCAATATCGTTCTGATTATGACCATGTTGAGTTATCAGTTACCAGACATATCTTTACACCACTTACCATAGCAGTTCGTATTGCTGAAGAAGATGGTGCTAGAGAATATCGGCCGACATTGACACAATCGGTAATTAATTGGAATGTACTAAAAGATGCAGAAGGTAATGAAGGACCGATTAGTTTATCACTTGGACATAGAATCGAATACAGACACTATGAGGGCAGTGCCCCGCCAAGTAATTGGTATTCAGATGGTGTAGATGCAAACTGGCGTTACAGGGGTATTATTACAGTGGGTCTTAATGTTTTAGATAATATTAATATCTGGGCAAGAGTTCAACCACGCTTTGAATTTGGTGAAGGAAAAGAAAATGATTTCGAGGTTGATGATATTAAAAATCAAATTGGATTCAATATAAAATTGGGTGACAACACAACCTTTAGTCCATACGTTGAATATTTAATGGACGGTCAGGACAATGACTTTGAACGAAAAGAAGTTATGGTTGGGACCAGATTAGCATTTAAATTAAATTAAATTGATTTAATTTTATTAAAGGGGGGTCTTCGGACCTCCCTTTTTTTGTCATAAATAAAAAGACCTTGACAATTACGTTTGTAGGTGATATAGTTAATAGTATTATTCATATTATATAAATAGATATATGGCAACAGCACAATCACCACTTGCAAGACAACCTGATAAGTTAGATTACGCAAGTCCGACTCAATTCAAGTTTGGTATACATCAATTACCGAAGGTAGAATTTTTTACTCTGAGTGCAAATGTTCCAGGCATTTCTGCTGGTGTTATTACGCGAGCAACCCCATTTAAAGACATTCCTATAGCTGGAGATAAACTTTCATATGAAAATCTATCCATAACTTTTCAAATAGATGAATATCTGGAAAATTATATTTCATTACATAATTGGATGAAGGGTATAGGATTTCCAACAGACAGACAAGAGTTTCGTACATTTAGAGATGTGACATCAAATACTCCAGCTGGAGGAAAGAAACCTTCAGTGGATTTAGTTGGGTCTGCTACTCCTGATAAGGCATTATATTCAGATGCACATCTCATGGTGCTTTCTAATAAAAATAATCCTATTGTAGAAATAAATTTTAAAGATGTTTTTCCTATATCTTTGGGAGCATTAGATTTTACTCAAGCTGTTACTGATATAGAATATATGACTGCAACAGCTGAGTTTGCATATCAAATTTATGAAATAAACACATTATAAATAAGTTCGAGCAGATGCGATAAACTTTAACATATTCACATCTTAGACTTTTAAAGTCAAAATAAAAAAGAGAGTAATCAACTCTGCTCAACTTTGAAAAGATATATTATGAACCTAGAACAATTAAAAGAACAAGCAAGTAAAGACCTCATTATAGAGAATGAGGAACATCTTGATTCTGAATCCCTCAAAAACCAAAAGATAAAAGCAAAGTATCTTGAGCATAAAACAAGATATCAATTACTATTGCAAAAGGCCAATGGTGATTATCAACGTATGTACAGAGAGAAATGGGAGTACTACGGTGGTAAGGCTGAGGCGAAAGTTTATGTTGCAAAACCATTTGATTTAAAAGTTTTAAAAAATGATTTGGCAATGTATATTAGTTCTGATGAAGAAGTTATTGAATTGATGGATAAGATTGGATACTTAGAAATTGTGATAAAATATATTGATGGTGTTATTAAGTCAATTGACAATCGTGGGTGGGATATTAAAAATGCAATTGAATGGAAAAAGTTTGAAGCCGGTATGATATAATGGATATAGAAAAGTATATTGGATATTATAAGAATGTAGTTCCAGAGGATGTGTGTGATGGAATTATGACTAATAATTGGGAGTTGAAAAAATCTGATTATGCAAAACATACAGGCGGTTATTCGGGAAGTAATGAACGTGTTAAAATGGATGAAACTTATGTCGATGCAACTATGCCGTTTTGGGAAGATTTGAAAACTGGTTTATCTATAGTTATAAAACATTATTCAGACAAACATAAAAAATTTACATGTCATCATCATACACATTTTAGAATTAACAAGTATTCAACTGGTGGATTCATGTCAGAACATTCTGATAATATTCATCACAGTCATGGTCAACAATATGGTTATCCATTAGTTTCAGTTATTTTCTATCTTAATAATGATTATGAAGGCGGTGAATTTTTTGTAGCAGAAAAAGAATTTGTGACAGAGAAAGGTTCTGCAATTATATTTCCCTCTAATTTTATGTTTCCACATAAAGTGAAAGAAATAACAAAGGGAACAAGATGGAGCATAATATCATGGGTAATGTAAAATTTTATAGATGTTTTCCAACAACAATTGGTGAGTTTTCATATTATCCCAATGATATAGAAGTGAAGGATATGATAACTTATATTACAACTCATATTATACCCACGAAAAAAAATCATGGGAAGCAAACCAAAGATGATTTACATACGTTATCTTATTTTGCTAATTTTCGGGATGAGGTATTAAATGTTAATAAAATATGTATGGAGAATTTAAAATACAAATATGATAAATTAGAAATTACTGGTATGTGGGCAAATGTCAACGAATCTGGTGAGGCACATGCACCACATACACATTCAAATAATTTTTTATCTGGTGTATATTATTTAAGAGCTTCAGGCGATACTGCTCCTATACAATTTTTTGATCCAAGACCTCAAGCAAATGTTTTAATACCAAGACTCAGCCCACCACCAATTTGGGAAAATGCACATATGTTGCAATTTAATTCTGTTAAAGGAGTGGGGTTCATTTTTCCGGCATGGTTACTGCATTGGGTGCCACCCACACAAGATGAGCGTATAAGTATCTCATGGAATATAATTGTGAGAGGTAATTACGGCGAACCTAATACATTACAAAATGCATATATCTAAGAAAAATGAAGTATACCTTATTCTAAATAATGTAGAACCCTCAACATCACAAGAACTAACAGAGTTTTTTACCTTTGAAGTGCCTGGTGCTAAATTTATGCCCATGTATCGTAATCGAATGTGGGATGGTAAGATACGATTGTTTAGTCCAGTTACAGGAGAGATATATGTTGGCCTGTTATCATACATAAAGAAATTTTGCAAACAAAACAATATAGAATATACAATAGAAGAGGATGTAGAAGATGATAGGAATATTATACTATTGGATGTTAGAAATTTCATCAGGAGTCTCAAACCCAAAACCAAAGGTAAAGCCATCAAAGTACGAGATTATCAAATTCAAGCTGTTCACCATGCCATTTCTAGAAATAGGTGTCTTCTTGTTTCTCCTACTGCTTCTGGTAAGTCTCTCATAATATATGCGTTAGTTCGTTATTATCATATGATGAACTTAAAGACTTTGATACTAGTTCCTACTACTTCCCTTGTGGAACAGATGTACTCTGATTTTCAAGATTATGGATGGAGTTCTGGTACATATTGTCAGAGAGTATATCAAGGCCATGACCGTAAGGTAACAAAGGATGTTGTAATATCAACTTGGCAATCTATCTATAAGATGCCAAAGAAATATTTTGAATCATTTGGGTGTGTGATTGGAGATGAAGCTCATTTTTTCAAAGCAAAATCTCTTACTGGTATAATGACCAAGTTACATCAATGTAAGTATAGATTCGGTCTTACAGGGACGCTAGACGGTACACAGACACACCAGTTAGTACTAGAGGGTCTATTTGGTCCTGTTGATACTGTAGTAACAACTAAAGAGTTAATGGACAAAAAAACTCTTGCCAACTTAAAAATAAAATGTGTGGTGTTAAAACATCCACCTATACGAGAGAAAATGACCTATGCTGAAGAGCTCGAATATCTGGTTACGAATAGCGCTAGGAATAAATTCATTATTGATTTGTGTCGCAACATTTCTGGCAATACATTATGTTTATTTCAGCTAGTAGAAAAACACGGAAAAATATTATATGAACAAATAAGTACTCTTGTAAAAGATAGAAAAATATTCTTTGTTTATGGTGGTGTAGATAGTTTAGAACGTGAAAAAATTCGGGAAATTGTTGAAAATGAAAAGGATGCCATCATCATTGCAAGCTTTGGTACTTTTAGTACTGGTATCAATATTCGTAATCTTCACAACATCGTGTTCGCTTCACCTTCAAAGTCTAAAATTCGAGTCTTGCAATCAATTGGAAGAGGATTGCGTACTACTAAAAGCAAAATGGGAGTTCTAGTATTCGATATTGCTGATGATATTTCTTATAAAGAAAGAAGAAATTTTACACTTGGTCACTTTTCAGAACGAATAAATATCTATAATGAACAACAGTTTAACTACGAAATAAGTAAGGTAAAACTAAAATGAACACAGACACAGCTACTTATAAAGTTCTTAAATTATTAAATGGAGAAGAGCTCATCTGTGAATTGGAAGATGGTGTTGTTGACGATTCTTATGAAATAACTCATCCATTAAAGATGCAAGTTGAATCTAAACTTACAAGACACGGCCCTGTAGATTCTTTAAGTTTAAGCAGGTGGATTGGTCCATATACTGAACAATCATTATTCAGTATTAAGACAGCACATGTTCTTATAGTTGCTGATGCATCAGAAGGTTTATCTAGATATTATGAACATGTGCGAAAAGAAATCGTAAAAAGAGATTCTCCTAATTACAGAAAATCTTTAGATGATATTGATAATGAAGAAGTTTATGAAGACCTGTTAGCCGATTTAGAAATTGAAGATACTATTCATTAAAACATCACATAAAGGGAATTGACTTTTACATACTACTGGTGTATGATGGTTTATCTTGTGAAGGAGTAATAATGGCTAAGAAATCCAAGGGGGCTCATTACGTTAACAATAAACAATTTTTAGAAGCTATGGTTGAATGGCGAGAGAGATGTGCTGAGGCAGAAAATGATGGTAAAATTCAACCACCAGTTACAAATTATATAGGTGAATGTTTTTTAAAAATTGCTACTCATTTATCATATAGACCTAATTTTATTAATTATACATACAGGGATGAAATGATATC
>VTLG01008649.1_pt1 | contig 10021 bp, 16 predicted proteins | sample 4694571 | NCBI WGS metagenome assembly VTLG01 (sample SAMN12604809, study PRJNA352737) | marine metagenome | biome: ENVO:00000447; feature: ENVO:00000209|ENVO:00000569|ENVO:01000036; material: ENVO:00002151; isolation source: viral sequences binned using virsorter ...
GTGGTAAGTTATTAATAGGTATAACTTTACTTGCCATTTAATTCTCCTTAAGCACACTCCTTTTGACCAGTTTGAGGGTCTATAAAACAAGCCTCAACTTGCTCCTCTTCCTCAATTGTCTTAGGCGCATTTGTGTTCTTCTCTTTTTCTTCCACGGTTTGAAGGACTCCGAATCGTTTACCACTAAGTCTAAACGTGGTACATCCTTTCGCCCCGCCTTTCCAGGCATCAACATAAACTTGTTTGAAATCTTCATATGTAACTTCATCACCTACATTACAGGTTTTTGAACACGCACTATCTATATAGTTTTGTGCCAATAATAGTACAGCCAAATGCTCATTAACATTTATGTCATTAGCTCCACGTCCTTCGATTCCTTTATTGTAAGCATAATCTTTTACTCTCTCTGTCTTAGGCCCTTCAAAAGTTTGTATAGTTCTATCATAGTAATGACTAAATACAGGTTCAATACCTCCACTAACATTATCAGCAACTAAACTAATAGTACCTGTTGGTGCTATTGAAGTTAAGTGACTATTACGAATTCCATGTTCTCTTATTAATTTTTTAACTGAAGCTGGTAATCCTCGAACAAAGTTTGATTTTAAATAGTCTTCTCTATATAATGGGAATGCACCTTTTTCTTTTGCTAATAATGCAGATGCTTTATATGTAGTATCACGTAAACATGCAAATACTTTTTCAGCCCATGTCATAAAGTCTTCTGAAGCATATGGCTTACCAAGTAATTCACCAGCATTTGCTAACCCAGTAACGCCTAAACCCATTCTTCTTTTATCTTTAGCTTCGTCAGCTTGTTTTTTTAATGGATAAATAGTTCTATCAATAACATTATCCATAGCTCTTACTACTTCGTATATATCTGTTTTAAATCTTTTAAAATCAAATTCAAAATGTGATTCAGCTACTTCACCACCTGCAATTTGTTCTTCATCTAAGTACTTTGTTAAATTAAATGAACCTAGTAAGCACGCGCCATATGGTGGTAGTGGTTGTTCACCACACGGATTTGTAGCAAATATATCTTCACAGTAATAAAGGTTATTCATTTCACCTATACGATCAATAAATAAAACACCAGGCTCAGCCCAGTCCCAAGTGCTATCCATGATTTTATCCCAAAGGTCTCTTGCGCATATCGTTCTGTATGGCTTTCCCTGGAATTCCAACGTAAAGCTGCTATCCAAATCATTAGTCAACGCCTCCATAAATTTATCAGTTATACCAACACTAATATTAAAACCAGTAAGCTTATCAGAATTACGTTTAGCCATAATGAATTCTTCAATATCTGGATGGTCGACTCTGAGGACACCCATCTGCGCCCCACGTCTGTGTCCTGAGCTAGCGATGGTTTGACACACAGCATCAAAGATACCCATGAAGGAAACAGGACCGCTAGCCTGGCTATCGAGCGATTTAATTTTGTCACCTCTTGGTCGGATGCGACTAAAATCATAACCAATCCCACCCCCTCTACGCATTGTTTCAGCAGCTTCACTGGCCTTCTCCATTATACTGTTCATGTTATCCTCGATTACTCCTGACACGAAACAGTTATATGCAGTTGTAATTCTATTAGATCCTATTGCAGCTTGTACTCTACCTGCTGGTAAGAATCTCATATTGCCTAATATATCTTCTAGCTTATATCGATGTTCATCATCATCTGATAAAGTCCTTGATATTCTTTTAATTTTTTCATCAAAGCTTTCGTCTTTTTGTCTATATTTCATTTCATCTATTTCTTTTGATATAGATGATTCTGGTCCTAAATATTCTGTATTATGCATTATTGCACCCCCTAAAATTACGATGTTATAGGGGACATTTAATTAGTCTTTCATTTTACCAATTTTATCAACTAATACATTAATTTGTGACTCTAATGCTTTCTCTTCTGGACGCTTCTTTCTGGCACCTAAGTAACCTGCTAATATCCATAGTACTCCAACAACAACTGCAATACCAATCATGTGTTGCATAAAGTTTGCAATAGCGAAAGACATTAGTTCATAAAAAGAATTTATCTGTCCATCTTCACCACCATAGTCGGCAGCAGTTATAGGCGCATCATCCACTGCTATGCTTCCAGCCAGGGCACCACCCGCAGTCACACCTGCAACTATCGCAGGACTTGACGTCATCAGACTTGCAACAGCCGCAGCGCCAGAAGCGCCAGCACCCGTAACAATATCTGAAAAATCTGTTCGGCAACCCGCTAATAATAATATAGGCAGTATTAAATACCTCATAAAGTTTTCTCCTTATCATCTTTCCTCCTCTCTTTAAATTTGCATTGCTCTCTCATAGTTAACTGTGGTTGAAACTTCCATTTTACATTATCATCATTACAATTATCTATAAACATCATCAATGCTTTAAACGCAAATCCTTGGAATATTAATTTATTATTGTTATAAAATTTTCCTCGATCTTTATTTATTTCTAATTTATATTGTTTATGTGCATATTTCAAAGTATATCTCGCTGAACTAGCATCCATAAAGTTCCTACGATGGACCCTACAAATACGATTGCAAGTAAAACGATTCCTACTACTTGAAGAAGGTTTCTACGCAGCTCAGCTTGTTTATATAAGGTTTCTTGTCTTTGCTTCCGTATTTTAACTTGCATCTTTAAAAGATCTTGCCATGCACTTGGACCATGTGTTAAGTTAATCCAATTACGTAATTCTTCTTCCATAGCTTCTGCTTTCTTTTTAGCAGCAAAAGCATCCATAGCTTCTTGTTCCACACTACTACCTGCAAATAATTTTTTAAATACCGGTGGATTATTTGCCATCTTAGCTGATTGATTTACATCAGAGACTGCACCCATCCATCGTCCTATGTCGCCGTACATTGACTCGACATCTTTTCCCATTTGGAAGCCCTTCTTAATTAACGAGAAGGCGGTTGAGGCCGTCGCGAGAGCTGTTACAGGATCCATATATTATACCTCTCTATTCTTTCTTCCTCGGTATACAGTATGCTTTCACATATATTTTGTCCCCTGCTACTCTTTGATTATGATTCTGATATGCTACTTTTGCTGAGTACTCTAAACAAACATCTAAGTCGTTAAAGTAAACGGGTTCTTGTTCTTTACCCGCTAAGAATACAATCAGCACCCATAACATTACTTCATCCAGCCTGAAGCTAAATTACTTAGTACTCCTATTGAACCTCCTAATCCCATCATTAACCAGAAGGCGCCTCTCCAACGGTTAGCGGTAGCTTTTAAATCTTTAACACTGTCCCGCATTTCTTTCATGTCTTCTTGCATAGCTTCAACTCTTTCTTCTAGTCTAGCTAAAGCGATTTCTAATTTTTGTTCTTGTGACATTTTAGTCTCCATTGAGAGTTTCATTTAACCTTTAATTTCCATTAATGTAATTGACGATGGTACTCTAGTTGCATTATCATTATCAGTATTATAAACAGTATGACCTAAATTAAAATTTGCTGAACCACGACTAAAGTATTGTGGTTTAATTAAAATTTCAGCAGTAGTACTAGGTGAATCTAGATACAGCGTTGATTGTACAGGTGCACTATAAACATTGTTATATGAACCAGAACCATAAACAGGACCTAATGTAAGTCTTGCTCTACTACCAGATGCAGTACCTTTAAAAATTTCTGTTGAAGATCCACCAAATACACTTACCATAGTTATACCTGTACCAGCATCAGTTGCTGTAACACACATACTAAAATTTATTAAAATTTTACTTGAGGTAGCTGTCGGAGTAATCTTACAACAAAATATAGAACCAGCTCCAGCTTGGTCAGTTCCAGTAATATCTGTAGGAGTTGACGCTTGACCTTGAAATCTATCTAATTTAGTTGATTGAACTACTTGTATTATTGAACCAGCAGGCATATTTGCTGAAGCTAATGCTGCCATTTTACTTTGAGCTATAGCGGCACTACTATTTATTTGTGTATTAGTTATTGTATTATTGGCTATCTGACTTGCTGTTATTGCATTAGCAGTCACGCCAAGAGCTTTTAGTTTTGTGATAGCCATTTAGTTCTCCCTATATATCTTGATTTTCCATAAATGTTTTGTATGCTGTCTTTACATCATCAGTCCAAGCTGCTTCAGCTATAGCTTTCACAGAAGCATCTTCACCACTTAAATCTGTAGCAGTATGTGTCCATTGTAATTTACCATCAGCATCTCTATCAGGTAGTGCTAATTTTCCATCTTCGCTATCTTTAGTTTTATATGTTGAAATAAATGGATCAAGAACATGACGATGAAAAGATCTACTTAATTCTTTTTTGCTACCATCAGCTTGCTCTTCCATAATTATTCTTGCTTGACGAACTTGTATATTCCATCTATTTACAACTTCGATTTTATCGTACTCTATTTGTTTTGTTATATCACCATTAGCCATTTTTTCCTCCTATGTTGTATAATAACATCCACTCATTTGAATTGAATAACCAGTTATAAATGAACTATAATTAAAAGCAGTACCAGTATACATATCGACTACACTACCATAACTACCACTGCCTGTTATTATAAAAGTATGTTCATCACCATTTAGTCCATCTGAACCAATAGATAATGCTTGTCTGTTAGATGCTCCATTTGTGAAGGGCAGTCCACCAAATCTATTTGTACCACTCCAAGATCCAGCACCACCATTTTGTAAATAAAAGTAAAGTGTGATATAGACTAGTTTACCAATTTTTACATATCTACCTTCTTGTCCATTAATTTGTTGATTACCAGCACTTCCACCTGAACCATATATTGTAGGAGTAAAATATCCTTCTTCGTAATGGTCTAAAAGTTCGTCTTGATTGCTTGTACCAGTAACACTTGATGCAGTATTAACACTAAAATCTATTCCCTTTCCTGCTGTTCCAATTGTGAGATTACCATTATCTAATGTCATATTGCCTTGATAATCTACATAAACTTGTCTGTGCACTGCATTACCAGTTCCAGCAATATTAATAGAAAAATCTGCGTAGTTACCTCCAGACCTACCACTTATAATTCTTGTAGTATTTCCACTTCTATCTATACCACCTTTGTCTACTGTTAAAGAAGGTAAGTCACCAGTAACATACACTCCATTACTAGCTGTTATATCACCAGTAGAAGTTAAAGTCGAAGCAGCAGTTACTCCGCCACCATCAGCAATAGTAAGAGCTGCATCTCCATCTGTGTATTGTATATTTTGTACTTTTAAAGTTGATGTCATCCTGCCACCTCTATAGCTGTAAAGTTAGAAGTAGCAATATCATCATATGCTTGACCACCTCTAGACATATTTGTGTTAATATAAGTTGTAACGGCTGAATTATATCCAGTCATCTGTATTTTATAAGTTAATGCTGATGTACTACTAGGAGAATCTAAATAGTGCCAACTTGTAGTTCCTGACATATTTTGATCTGTAGACATAGGTGAAGCAAAAAAGTTTACTGATTTTCTAGAACCTTCACTTCCTCCTCCTATATGTGTACCATTTCTTAAACACCTAAAAGATCTACCAGTTGCATCATCACTGCATGATAACGATATATTACACAATAATAATATTTTACTACTCGTTGATTTAGGTGTTATTGTTACACTTAAACCAGTTATATCCGAAAAACTATTATTACTAGCATTAGATTGAGAGTCTGTTTTTACAGCACTTACTGCATTAATAAAAACTCCAGGAGCAGTTAAAGATCCTGTAACATCTAAATCATTAGATATAGTAGTTGTAGTATCAGTAACTGTTACTCTATCAGTATTAGCCGTTTTTATTTTAACTTGATCGTTTACTAAAAGATCAACTCCAGAGTCTTGATCTCCACTTGAATTCATTATTTTATCTGCGTGTATTGTACTTGTCATAATTTAGCCTATTAAAAATATTTGTGTTGAACGATATATGCCCTCGTGGCAAGCAGTATTAGATGCAGAATATCTAACTGTTGAAGTTATTGTATCATTTACAGAAGCATTTATAAAAGTACTTCCACCTAAAGGCAACCAATTACCACCAGTTCCAGGATTAATATAATAAATATCTCTTTGTGTAGAATTTTGTACAATTCTAATATAAGCATGACCTCCATTAGAACCATAAACCATTGCATTAACGTTTACATAATATAAACCAGCAATAGGACAAGTAAATGTATTATTTGCAAAATTACTACCAATATCAATTTCTTCTGTCCATTGTAAAGTGTGGTCTTGGTCAACTGCATAACCATTAGAAACATTAATCCTTACATTATTTCCTATAGCTCTTACCATAGGTCTAGTTGGAGTAAGCACTCTTCCAGCACTATCTATAGTCATAGCAGTAGTACCATCAGTATGTTTAATAGTATTAACTTTAGCTCCATCTGGAAATGAAGGTGTTCCTGATATAGTACCAGCTGTAGAACTTAAGTTACCTGCTACATTTAAAGTTTGCCCACTAGGAATTGAAATGGTTGTACTTGTATTTCCTTGCATTTCATCTACAAATATCTTACTCATTATATCACCGTAAATGTACCATTCACAGTTATGGTCACTCCATTATTAATTGTTACTGGTCCTATTACACTACCATTTTCACCTGAAGCTATTGTTTGGCTAGTTGCTAGTGTATTAGTATTTATTCTAATTGGTGTAGCACCTCTAGCTAACTGTGAACTTAATTTAGCTGCTGTAACTGTACCATCAGCTGGTGTAGTTAAAGACCCTGTTTCACCTAATATTATTATATAATCTATTACATCATTACTTGTAAGTGCAGAAGCAAATACAATATTACTACCATTTAAAGTGTAAGCATCAATAGGTGCTTGTGTTACTCCGTTTAAACTTACGATCATTGATTCGGCACTAGCTGGAGTAAAAGCTACACCTGCACGTTGCAAGGCAAAAGTTGCTGTAGCTGACGTAGTAATACTGTCTAGCTTTATAAACTCTCCTTGTATTAATTGCTTACCTATATATGGCATGTTGTTGCTCCTGTTTAATTCTTCCTATTTCCATTCTTCTGTCGGTATTGTTGGAAAAGTTGGATTGTCTGGATTAGTTTTTCTAATTACTCTTAACTCTTTTCTATATGTGACAAACTTTGCGATACAAGCATCCGTAAGTTCACAATCAGATAACTGTGTCCAATCACTTGCATCTAATAATATTTGTGCTTTAGCTTTACTTGGTTTAGACATTATTGTTTTAACTCCATTGCTGTAATAGTAGAGGAAGCGTGACCATAATTAGCACCCTGTGTTCTATTAAAATACATAGAATAAATACTATTAGCTTGTAATTTATAAGTTACTTGTGAGGTAGTGCTAGGGCTATCTAAATGATTAAATGCCCAAGAGTGCATTACATAATTAGCAATATTTCCATTAGTGCCGTACCCAGCTACATCATCCATAGCAAGAAAGCCAGAACCACCATCATAACTATTTGATGCATGAGCCAAACTTGTAGTAGCTCCACCACTAATAGCTCTATTTAACCTAAAAGCACCATTAGGATTGAAGTAACCTGTATAAAAATCTACGAGTACAAGTATTTTAGAACTTGTAGCTGTTGGTGTTATATTTACTTCAAGTAAAGAACCATTGTAATTGCCAGAAGTATCTGCTACTTCTGTATTAGATGTAGTAGATTGAACTTGAAGAATAGAACCAGCAGGTAAATTACTTGACGCTAATGCAGCCATTTTACTTTGTGCTATTGCTGCACTAGCATTAATATCAGCGTTTACTATATTCAATGCTGCTAGTTTAGTTTTAGCAATTGCTGCACTAGAATTAATCTGAGTATTAGTTATAGTATTATCTGTAATACTTGCAGCTGTTATTTTTGATAATGCCATTACGCTTCCTCCAGTACTTTTACTTTAGCTTCTAATGTTTCTATTTTTTCCATAGCCTTTTGCAATGCACCCATAATCATAGGAGTAAATTTTCCATAATCTAACTCTTGGTAATCTGGAACTTTTGCTGGATTTCCGTCAGAATCTTTAGTGCCACCTTCAAGATCATCTTTCATTGCATCTTTAGGTTTATCACATACTTGTGACCAAATTTCTTGAGCTTCATGCGCTATTAAACCAATAGTATCTGGTGCTCCAGGATCATGATCTTCTTTCATATGAAATGTTCTAACTTTAACTTTTTTCATATCCTCATAAAGTGTAGAAATATTTGCATCTTGTATATTATCTTTTAATCTATAATCAGAAGTAGTATTATACTCCATAACACCAGAACCATAATTATATTTAATAGTTCCTTTTGTACTAGCACTTGTTGTATTCCAATAAAAATCAAAGTAACGATTATCACTAGAAGCAGCTGCATCTACAATTTTATTACAATAAAACATAGACCAACCAAATCTATTAGGCTGATGAAATATATTTGTACAAGTACTTGCATCACCAACATCTGGATTAATAAAAGCTACTCCACCTTTTAATTGTTGAGTACTTGAATTATTAGTATGTAAGCTATAACCATAATCATATGTATTTGTTACGTATAATCCTGCACCTCCTGTTTGATCGCCTACAGATACTTTACCACCTTCTCTAATAACTATTCGATCATATCTTGTACTACCAGTTCCAGTTCCAAAAAGTAAAGCTGTTCCTCCTGCAGAATTTTGGTATATAGAACGTATAGAAGCATTATTACCAGTTCCATTAGAATCATTTGTGTACCAGTAAATTCCTCCACCATCATCTCCACCAACTACACCACTATTCATATCTTTAAATGTTAGTGTAGGGTTATTACCTTGACCACCAATATCAACTCCAGTTGCTGTTGTTTGAAATCTTAGTAAATTATTATATTTAAAATAAACCGAACCATCATCATCAGCACCACCATAATGTTCATCATTATCTTGGTTACCAAATCTTAATACGTTTCCTAATAAGTATAATCCTCCAGTACCTTGGTCTGATACATACGAATTAGAACCATCATGGTATATCTGTAAATCATCACTTGCACCAAAAGTAATTTTACCACTATCAGCAACTTGTAACTTATTATTAGATTTATCCCATGTTAAGTTATAATTAGCACCAGTAAAAGTTACATCATCTTGTAGTGTTGTTGTGCTACTTACTGATAAAGTAGTTCCTGATACTGCACCACTAAACGTAGCAGTAGTGCCTACTAACCCACTAGTAAATGTACCAGATGTAGCAGTTAAAGCCTGATCAGTTGGGTGTGAAATACTTTGTACTGCTAACTCATCATATATAATATAGAAGTCATCTGTTCCTGCAACACTACCTGTAGTTGTTAATGTAGTTCCATTAACTGTATAGGCTGTTGTTGGTTCTTGTCGTACATGATTTATATAAACAGATAAATCATTTGCATGAGATACTGCGTGACTCAAAGTAAAACTTGTACCACTTTGTCCTGTAAGATCTTGTTTTTCCCTAGATGAAAATGCATCTGCTAAAGGGTTTCCTACGTATGGCATATAACCTCCTATGTACTAATTGCATCTACAACAGATACTATTGCGTCTACTGAACTTGCTACATTTGATTTAATATATAATCTATCTCCACTTACTGCAACTATCTTAGCACCACCATCTATAAGCTCAAGTGACGATCCACTTGGAATAGGTGCATTTTTAATAAGGTAAAAGTTATTACTACTGTTTTGTATATAAGCTTCTACTGTAACTGATTGCGTATGTGTGTTTGCTAATCGTATTCCTACAATACAATCAAAGCTATCAAAGTTAGAACCATTAGGAAAATCTACAGCAGACGTTCCTATATTTCTTTCTTTGTATTGTCTAAAATTCTGTGCCATTATTTTCTCCCTATAATGCTATTGCCATTGCTACCGCAAAACCTTGTGATGCTGCATCAGCTCCATTTATCTTAACTGCAGGTGCTTTAAAAGTTTTATTTACACTAAGCGAATCATCTGCATTTGCATAAGTAAATGTTGCATCTGTATCACTTCCA
>VTLG01005151.1_pt1 | contig 10020 bp, 22 predicted proteins | sample 4694571 | NCBI WGS metagenome assembly VTLG01 (sample SAMN12604809, study PRJNA352737) | marine metagenome | biome: ENVO:00000447; feature: ENVO:00000209|ENVO:00000569|ENVO:01000036; material: ENVO:00002151; isolation source: viral sequences binned using virsorter ...
GCGAGATCGGCTTCATCACATTACTGGCGATAATCGCACTATGCAGTATAGGCATAGTGATACTTTCAACGGTGAGTAATAAAAAATGAACCGTATTAACTGGAATAATCTACCACAAGATCCAGAGGGTTGGAGCTTCGGTGATACCAAGAAAGCGTACAAACAGGTCTGGAACCAGCTTGAAGAATGCAAGAGGATGCGCCATGCTGTTGATGCTACATTAAGAGCACGTGCAATTGAGGTGCGGGGGACCAAGGCAGACTTGCGTAAAGCTAAAGGCCAGATTGTTACCCTAACGAAAAAAGAACACGCAAAGAGTAAAGAGAAATCAGCAGCAGCTTATGCGACTACAGCTGCAACAGTGCTGATTATTAGTTACCAAGTCGTAGAGGTTATGGGAGGCTGGGGCCGTTGGGCGCCAGTTTTTGAGCACGAAGCAACTATTGGCGTATTGCAGGTGATGATCGGTTCGATACTTGCTTTTGCGATGCGACCACTACAACACTGAGGTTACAATGAAAGATTTATTATTAAGGCATATCAAAATTGGAGTTGGTAAAACGGAGATTGCCAAGACAGGCAAGGGTGCTGCTGTCGGTGGAATAGGAGCAATTGCATATACCGTTATTAGTGACATGGGTTATATGCCTCAAGCTTTTACTGCACCAGACGTAGTTCCATATGTAGTAGCAGGTATGTCGGCGGCAATCAATGCTGTGCGACAGTTTTTTACTAATCACTTATCGTAGGAGATACCAAAATGGCGGACACCAACAATGAACTTAGCGTAGAAGATCGCCTTGCTGCAATGCAAGCCGAGTATGAAAGAACCACTGGCGCACTAAGCGCCGCTTCTAAGCAGGTTTCAGACCTAACCACAATGATGCGGCAGCAGGAGGGTTACATGGCTGCCCTGCGTGACTTAGGTGCTAAGATCGAGCCAGTAGTAGGCGAGGCTGAAGAAGAGGAATAAAAAGTGGCCCGACATCCATTTGGGAAGTTACACGGTGTCCGCCAGCCACCGGCTCTTCCTCTTTGGTTGTCGGGCCTTTTCTTGTTGTAACCCAATTATGCCCCATTGGGGCGATTAGTCGAAGTTTGCGCTATAGTTATATTCTTCGATGTTGTGCTTAAGTTGTGGTATCTGGGACAGCCCCAATATATGAGAGTCCGTGGGGAAGAAATACTCCCACCGGGTTTTTGCTGGTATGTAATAAAACAGGGCCAAGGCTAATTTGCCACTTGTTTTTTTGTAAATTACAGCCGCCATATGATCCGATAGAGGCCGCACTGACTTAACTGAAAATTCTTCATTAGTGTGGTTGTGATCTCTATTTGGATTACTAAACGCTTTAGCAACCTCTTCTGCTTTTTCCTTGAGGTGTATGGCAACTTGTTTATTCATTGGCGCCACTCCTTTGATCGGTGGTCCCACCTTGCAGACTGTCGTCCAATGAAGTCCCGGCAATCAAGGTGTATGAATTGATCATACCTACCAATCCCAGTGAAGTTAAGCTCAATCGCCAAAGTATTTAAAATAGAAAGCTTATCTATCAAGTCCGACGTTTCGTTCTTGAGCCTAAGCGGTCTTAGGTCTGTGGCGAACTCAAGGTGCATTGACCTCTCAGCGCCACCAACTGACTTGTTGTGGGCTGGCGACCTGTAACCACTATTTACTCTCAGTGGGCCACCGAATGCCAGTCTTAGATTTTCAAGTTTGTCAATATGGTGCAAAGTTAAGTCATTCATCTTCAGCATATTAGTTGACGGGCAATAAAACTCTTCCCATAGAAAATGCTCTGTCGCATGGACAGTGGGAAGCTCATCTTCTGATCGTGGATTAGAATCTTTAATTCCACTCATTAGGCGATTCCTCCGAGAAAAACAGCGTGGGGCTCATTGTCTATATTGACCATGTCGATAAACCGAGCGTCAAAATTACCAGACCCAAGGGTTTCACCTGACTTCCTTATTTGAAATGTGAAGCCTACGCCCCCATCGTCCCACCCATTGCGAACTATCCCCCACACCACAAGAGTCTCATCGCTGTTGTAACCAACGCTAATCACCTTTGTGAATGGCGGCATCTCAACCGATACGCTATGGTTGGGATCATCCTTCCACTTGTCTGGTATGATAAATTGCTTAATCTGCGATGTCATGCTTCCCCCTCTTTTTTGAATTATAGGAACGTAATATTGCACGGGACCGTTCAAGCTCCATCTCTGCTTTCTTGTCCGACTCCACCATAGATTCTCGCAGTGTTGGTACCACCTCAAAAGAAGTGTGAATATCTGATGGGCTTTTAAATATACGGACAAGCCTCATTCGGTGGTACTCTTCGCCGTGTAGCTCCATTCGATCCCTGCACTGCATTGCAATGTGGGGCGGTGGAAACTCTTCAATTTGGCGGTATGTAACCTTATTGCTCTCGAAGCAGTCTGAGCAAGCGCAAGCCCACTCTTCATATACCCGGTCTTGTTTTATTTTGAAATTTAAATTAGACATCAATTAACATGGCCTGTGTTACAATGCCATCCCTCTTCATCATTTCCATGAACTCTATGCGCTCTTTGTTCTCCCATGCCCACCATCCGTCGCTCTTACTATAGGCGAATCCGATTTCATTTAGGCGCTTTTTCATCTTAACGCCACATGCTTCCGGCAGCGACCCCAGTGTAACCTTCTGCAAGAACTCAGGCTCATTAGATTTGGTTACAGCGGACTTGGCATGTGCGGCATCTCCGTTGACCCCATCTAATACCCGCTGACGCAATACATCACAAACAATGCGTATCTCAAGCTCAAACATATCTGGGTTCGTGGCCAACCGACCAATGGCAGCTAAGGCCCACAGCGTGGTCGTGTCGCCGAGATTGTTTTTTACTGCTTGGGTTATCTCTGGACACACCTTGTATAACTCAGCGATGGCTTTCTCTTTCGCTGGATTAACATTGTCGTGTGGGCTGGTATCCTCTAACGTGTAGTCCTTAGTATCTTCTGCGGCGTTTTGCATTTTTCTTTCTCCTTTCAACGAGGGCGTGGTTTGTTATGATCGTCAAGCCACCTCCCTCTTTGGGGAAAAATACTTCTCCCGGATTTCGTAGGTCTATGGATATCTCACGAACCATTCGGTCCATGTCCTCTCTTGCCACCCCATGCTCGACAAGGATCTCCTTAAGATCACTTGGGTTTTTTACTATCCGATTATCCATTGCTTATAAATCCTTAGTGGGCCAATAGTAGTCAAGCACTGCTGGCTCATCCCAATCATACTGCTCATAATATTCTGGGTCTTTGAACTTAAGTGCAGCCCGGTGTGTTTCGTGTATTTTACCGCCGATCCAATCTGGCATTTTGGGATATTTAGATGTGGGCAATAGTGGCATTGTGTTTTTATACCCCCTACTAACCCACTCCTTAATACACTCATTACTATACAGTGTTAAGGCGTCCTCAAACCCATCCCACATCTTAGTGGCAGGGTGATTAATCCAACCACTCTTTTTTTCTAATGATGTCAGTATCTGCCGAGCTTCAACTCGTTGCTTGCCGAGTCTGCGGTAATCAAGGCAAAGTACGCTGACAGTGAAGTTGCGATATGGTAAGAATGTTTGCATTGATATTGCCCTTTCGGTTCAGATTCTCTGTGGAGGAAGCGCAGCGATCCTTTAGCCCTGACTATTAATTAGCCAGTGGATCGTCTGCGCCCCTATCGGCTAAACTTGCCCTTTTCGGACGAGTTCCCCGCATCGGTCGATCTCAGCCATGCAGGGACTGAGACTTGCACCCTACTTTATACGATGTATCTGCACACCGTGCGACCGTCCCTCGGTGCCTTCAGCCGGGACTTTCCTATGGTCGCGCCCCAAGGTAGGAAATGCTCTTATATAGTGCCTTGGTCATTGCAACCCCCACTATATAAAAAGGCCCCAACTTGTGCGGGATGACCCTCAGAAAAACTCAACAACGGGAGGTGTTGAGAACGCGCGATGGGTAGCCATGAGGAGGTACTTACCAGCTACGTGCATCTGAGGGGCCACAAGTGGGGCCTAAAATCTAATTCGCGTTTTTAATCCGACATCCTATCGGCTTGTATAAATATATGCAATCAATGAAAATTGTCAAGTAAAAAATTTAGAGGGGGTACGGCCCCCACTGACCAATCACTCACCTAAAGCGTGTATTTCACGCCACAACATATTGTGCCGAGTTTTGGCCAGCCCCGCACCCCCTCAGCTTGCCTCTGGAGACTCCCCAGACTCCAAAGACAAACCTTCACTCATTATGACTAAAACCAACTCGGGAGACTTAAGCTCCTTGTTCACTGAAAAATTATGACGGAACCCGAGAACCTTGTTCCACCCGTCGTTGCTTATGACTCCAGATGCAACCATAGCATCTTGGACAAACTTCTGCCCAAATGAAATATTATCCTTGTCTTCCCGGCGGTGGGGCCTGACCCAATTGTAACCAAGGGTTACACAGTCAAATGGCGTTATTTTCTTAGCCATAAACTGAGGAACAAGCCGAGCCTCTGTCTCTCTCTTTAGTCGAGCGGCGCGAAGCCTGTGCTGTCGCTCGACCTTTATATATTCATTGAGAGTTGGGATGTATCCATGTAGTGTGATATTGACTACTCTTTTGGTACCCATACACCCGCATCCTTCATCTCGGCCTCTCTAAGTTCTATTACGGCTCTTGGGATATCTGGCAATCTTTTGAATAAGTACTCAAGCATTGCCACGCTATCTTTGGGGGTTACAAGAGTATAGGCCTTGTGGGTAACCTCATCCTTTGCGTCGGAAGGATCGTCTTCAGTCTGCTCATTTTTAGTTTCACTGGTAGACTCTTTTGCTTGGGTGATCACAATAAAGCTATCTGCCTCATCTATCAGCTTCTTGGCCACCCTCTTGTCTCGTTTGCTCAAAAAAATCCCCCTTGCCTATGTGATACGACAAGGGGGAAGATAAGTAATAAAGCTACGATGTCAAGGGGACTTAAAGCTTTCCTTCCTAATATCATCCATCAACCGCGCTCTCTCCTTAAAAATTTCAGACACCTGATCTTCTATCATTTTTAAGCGCGTGTGGGGATCAACATCAACTTCTTCTTTGGCCCGGCGCTGCATTGCCGAGTGAGTAGAGTCCGTCCTCTTTGGGTAGATGTCAGCTATTAGGTCGAGACTGCCGGGCGGTAACCAATAGTCAGAAAAATCACTCGCCGCCCTGCTGCCATCTTTACGGGCAGGTCTCATAACTGGACCGCAAGGCCAATCTTCGTCACGGCAATACCATCTAATTATAGAAGCTGGCCTTACCCCTATAACATCTGCCACATCATGTACGTTTTCCCATCCAGATTTATCCCACTTGCCCGTTCCTATAACGCGGACCTCATTAGAATGGGAGTTCATCTTCTTCGATGTCGCTCTTGGCGAGTTTCTTTTGGGGCGCTTCTTCATTCTCTTTCTCATCTTCTTCTTCTCCCGGTTGGTTTGGTTCATCCTCTTCCATCTCAAGGGCCAGCCCTTTACGGGCGGCTTCCATAAACAATGTCACCGCAATCTTCTGCTGCGGCTCAGTAACCTCTTCTCCACACATGGCGGTGGCCAACTTGATGCAGTGGGCCATAAGCGAGGCGTAGGTGTCGAGACTTGGTGCTGGTCCAGCATTACTGCTTGGCTTGGCCGGGGCACTGCTCTTCTCTTTTGCTCCAGAGCTACTGCCCTGCGCTGGCACTGCGCCAGATATATCAAACTCTATCTCAGCAAACCCAGAAATGCTATCATCCCAAGCCCTCATCTCAAGTGGGTATATGCGCTCTGCCGGGTCAATGACCTCAACATCGAACCGGGTCTTGTTGAGCTTCTCTATCTTCATGGTCCCACCGCGACCCCACCAGTTATCAGCAATCAACTCAGCAAGTACGCCACTTGCGTTAATTCGACCCTCTTCGCAATCAAAGACATAGTACACTGAGTCATCTCTCTTCGACTTGCTCTTTGTGACATTCCCATATTTAAACGTCACCTCAGTTGGTACGTTTTCCTTGAACGTGATATTATTTGCCATGACTAAACCTCCTCGGTTAAATGATTGAACCTATAATATAGTATATCTAACTACAATAAGCAAGGGAAACTTGTACATTTGATTACCAATGCCTATATTAAGGGAAAGGAGAATCTATGGCACGGATCAATAAAGAGTTAGTGACGGTGAGAATGCAGCAGTCTGGCATACTGTCTCAAGCAGAGCTTGCCGAAAAAATGAACATGGATTACCGGTACTTGAATAAGCTACTCAACGGTAAGCCATTCACCTCGACAACGCTACAAAGAATTGCTGACCAAATTCATGTTAGGCCCGGTGAAATTGTAACCACCTAATTTTAAAATAACCAACAATCAACTCATCTCACAGAGAGGCTGGCGAATGGAAAACCTACCAACTCCGCAGGAGGCAATGGAAGTTGGAGAAACCAGAGAGGCAAAGTACGCACATCTGGTTTCCGAGCTTCAGTCCATTGCAACCGAGCGAGGGTTCCGCATTGAATTAGAGAAGGTCGAAGCGAAGTATGACATGGGCGAGGCGATTATAAGCTCGGGGCTGTATGAACCCTATGCCTACGGACAGCAACTAATCCCAATGATTGCAAAAGACTTGGCGATTGGCGAGCGGACTATCTACTGGGTTCTCCAGTTCTACCGACAGGTTACAGAGTCTGGTGGGTTACAAGAGTTCCTGAAGGAAGTGCCGAAGCACCAGATCAGGTGGTCTCATGTAAGGAAAATGCTATCAAGCCCGAAGGGTGAAGACGACGACTCTCCGAAGGATGACGATCCGCCGAAGGAAAGCCCGAAGCCTTTTGCCTCTGCGGCCAGAGAAACCATTGGTTACAGTAAGAAAAAGATTGGACAACCTTGGACCGAAGATGACCACAATCAAATCGAATGGTGGTTGGGTGCCCACAAGAAGCTCGAAGGGCGGAAGGCACACCGGAAGGTGGAGCAAGGTGAGTGATAGCTACTACACTAAATCAACCAGATCATCTCGACCCGTGAACTTAATCGACCCATATATGCGGCTTTCCATTGCCGTCATTGAACATGCGGTTACAGAGTATAAGAGGTTGAATGCCGAGCTTGACGGGGGCTTGGTTTCAAAGGATCGCCTCCGGGAGATTGGCAAGAAAATGGAATCTATAGAGAAGGAAGTATCTTGGCAGGACAACCCTTGGGCCGACTACGCCGGGTTGGATGGGACTGTCTTGTTGAATGGTCTCAAAAAGAGATTGGGATTAAATTAATAAAAGCCCCGGCCAGATCAAAGGCCGGGGCTTTTTACTACCTACGCTCACTCTCCTCGGTTGCGTAGTGGTGTACCCTATGGCAGTTGGCACATAGGACGATGCACTTATCTACCTCTTTTTTTATTCGCTCCATTCCGTAGCGCCTTCGTTGTGCGGCATATAGTGAGAACTCCTTCTTGGTTTCGTCTACATGGTGAAAGTCTAATGCTACTGCGTGTGTGTTGTAACCGCACTTACTGCATCCGTGTTCTATCTTGTAGTCTTGTAGCCACTTCAGTATGCGCTCTGAGTTTCGCTTGGTCTTGGCTATTGTCTTGTCACGATTATTCTTGTACCACTCTGAGCTGTATTCGCTTTGGCATGGCTTGCAGTAGGCGCGACTCTTAGGACGCTGTTTACATTTAGGGCATATTGTATTGTCTGTCATCGTGCTTTTCGCTTCCACCACATATACACCAAAACAATAAGGGCATAAGGTCCGATCAGTAGTGCGGCCTCCGCGAATGCCTCTATTATAATATTCAAGAGCCCCCCTTATAATTAAGCATCATGTACATCTCTCTGCTTGTTATACCCTCATCATAACAGGACTCACAAATCAGAGCGGCATCGTGTAGTGGAGTTTTGTCAAGCTCAATAAGCTGGTCTTCGTCCAGCAACTCTTCGCATGAAAAACAATTAGCCTCCATATAGAGCCGTCCTTCGTACCAGCGGTGGAAGATCCATTATAATCTGTAACCACTGCGGTATGTCATCTGAGCTTTCATATCGCTTGATTGTCCGCGCCGACAACCCAAGACTCTTAGCTATTTCAGTCTGGGTCATCCCAAGGTCTTGGCGGCGTAGCTGTAGATCAGTCCCGGTCATTTTTGCCACCATTCTTTTTCATGTCGAGGCCGATCTCAGCCAAGAAATCATTCATGTCATCCATTGTGTGCTGTCCCTGCTCGTCAGCATCCGGTGCATCTTCCTCTGGGCTGTCGGGGCTGTGTTTTTCTTTGAACTTTTCGAGCAACCCCATGAGATCAATGTCACCTTCTTCTTCGCTGTCGGCAATCTGGGACAGCATCTCAACAGCGGCCTCGACTTTATCGTGACGGGCAGCATGGTCAAGGAACTCCATGATCATGTTGACGCGCTCGGCCTTGCTTGGCTGGTGCCGCTCCATCATTAGCTGGAATAGCTCTGGATGCTCGTTGAACATCATCCCTGCCAGATCGGCCAGCACATCCCCTTCGCCATTAGCAAATAGATAAGACCCCTCGCTATCCTTACATAATACTATATAGCTATGGGACTTCATCAGCTTCTCTGGCATCTCTTTATGGTCTTCGTTCATTATGGCTACCTCCCCGTCTTTATGTATTGAGATATGCGCGTTGCCACTACTATAGTATTACACGCATCGCAGCACCGACCGTCTGCCAGTGGCGCTGCATTGTGTCCCTCAAACCACCCTGTAATAGGGTGGACCTCTATTTTTCGATCACACAAGCTGCAATCAAGCTTCGTGTCCTCTTTGTTTGCATTGCTCACGTTGTACCTCCTCAGTAGCGCCAGTATAATTACTGGTCGTATTTATAAGTATAATCACAAGGGGACAGTATGTCAAGATATTTCTGCGTTGAATTTTAAAATAAATCGCTATCAAATTTTAAAATAAATTGCTATCACCCTTTCCCTCCCCGCCGGCCCGCCGCCCGCCGCCCCGCGCCGCCGCGCGGGCCGCGCCGCGCCGAAATCTCCACCCACCAGTGTGTGTGGTGTACACTCACTTGTGTGTGTGGTGACACAAACCAGTGTGTGTGGGGTACACCCACCAGTGTGTGTAGTTTTGCCGCTTTCAGTCTCCACTCACCAGTGTGTGTGGCGGCTTCCGGTTACAGGCTGGTTACACTTACGACCCGGTTACGACCTCGACCCGGTTACACTTACGAGCCTTCCCGGTTACACTTACGGCACCGCAAAATTTCTTGAGGTCGCGCTCGACCCGGCGCTCGACAATCTGGCACCGCTTCGCCCAATGCGCTCCAACATGGCTCGACCCGATACCCTTTGGTATGGCTTGACACCTCAATGCCGGGCTGTTGTACTAAGTACTACGATGGCTTGGCATTGGTGGTAGTACTTGGTATGGTAGCCCGGCATTGGTGGTAGGGCTTGGTATGAAGGTGACAGGCTGGCACGGTCTTTGCTCTAAGGTGTGAGGTGTCGGTCTCGTAAGTGTATTGTTTACATAGACATATAGCAAGAATGCACGAACGGGGCATAGGTAGGGTAGTGAGTCCAGTTAGACCCCCAAACGCCTTAGAAGGCCGTTTTAGGCCCTCTCAGGGCATATTGCGGTTTTGGCCCGATCTGGTCAAGTTTGCCCAGTGGGGCAATATTCGCCCGGCATATATACAGCATAGTATGCGCTTGACAATCTGACCCCCTTGTATCTATATTTACGAGAGTGCTGGGGGTTGGCCCCACACATTTACTCATAACGGGAGTTGAGTAGTAATGGCACAACGTATCTGTAACGTAGAAGGCTGCACACGGAGCGCGGACCGTAGCGATGGTGGCAAGATGGGCCTGTGCGGAGCGCACTACATGGACGCCTACCGGAAAAGGGTTACCGAGGGTGAGGGCTCTACGCCGGGTGGGACGGATGATGGGTCGAGTGAGGGAGAGGGCAACCCAGATGATGGCCAGACTGAAGGT
>VTLG01016084.1_pt1 | contig 10020 bp, 8 predicted proteins | sample 4694571 | NCBI WGS metagenome assembly VTLG01 (sample SAMN12604809, study PRJNA352737) | marine metagenome | biome: ENVO:00000447; feature: ENVO:00000209|ENVO:00000569|ENVO:01000036; material: ENVO:00002151; isolation source: viral sequences binned using virsorter ...
CAAAGAAATCATCAGCAATGTGATTCGGGATGAATGCGAACTCATCCAGAAATATGACATTATAAGATCCACCACGAACAGCAGAGGAAGAAGTAGAGTTTGCCGATATTTTAGATCCATTTTCTAACTCCAAAGAACCTTTATTCCAAGATATTATACCTTGTTGCATCCACCGAGGTAGATTTTCATATGCAAGTTGCAATCTGCCAAGTAGATCTCTAGCTGTGGACGCTTTGTTCGCCAGAACAGCAATGTTGACATTATCGTTGAAAACTGCATAGTGTAAGAGATATGATATACAAGTAGTAGATTTACCTGTCTGCCGAGGCATCTTACAGATATTAAATCTATTCTTATGAAATCTATCAATTAACTTCTCTTGGAAGTCGTACATATTAAAAGGTACTAATCCCTCATCAAGAGAAACAATCTTTATATAATTCCTAGTAAAATATATTGGATCTTCTTTACACTTTAAAAATTCCCGAATATTATCTTTCGAGAATTCTATAGGGGTATTCGCCTTCTTTAGGTTGGGATTACCTAAGTATACTTCTTGTGACATAATAAAAGAAAATTACTTACTAATCAGTAAATCCTGCTTTTGCTCCTTTTACTGCAGCATTAGCAGCAAATACAAAATAACTGGCAGTCTTTTCTAAAAATTCAACTGATCCTGCTGGTAGAGTAAAAGATCCAACAACAGTTCCACTTTGAGTTTCTACAACAGTTACTAAATGGGCATCTGTATCAGTATTAACAAGTCTAACAACGGTAGCACTGTCAAAATTACTAGCTGCTCCTGTAGTTGTTGGACATGCTGCTTCAGCACCCTTAATCAAAGTTTTTGACATTACTCTTACTTACACTATAAATTTATTTATATAAAGCATTATAAGTGAGTAGGCATTCTACATTCTAAGTGCATGGTATGCATAATTGCTAGCCACTTCACTAGCACTTAACTCCCTATTATAGAATCCACCGAAATATTCTTGTCTTGCAGAAGTGCCAGTATTACCATTAACCCTATCAATAAAATTAAATACTGCAGCTTGACTACTCCAACTACTATTGCTAGTAGTTGTTCCACCTGAAAGTAAATTTCCATTTACATATGCTTTCAAGACTCCAGAACTAGAAAAAGTCCAATAAACAACCATTTTTGCCCCACCACCATATATCGGACTAGTTGTATGTTCATAGGATGAAACAGTTCCAGCATCATTTTCAAATATGAATTTTGAAACTCCCGTATGGTTCCAAGTTCCAGTGTTATGTGCCTGTATATAATTGTTTCCATCATTATTTGATGCAAAGCTCAACCCACCATTATTAACCCAAGGATTTGTATATGAACTGAAAGCGTAGAAAAATGTAAATGCACTACCCATACTATCAGTAGTATTTCCTACTCTCAATTCATTAGTCATTCCAAGCCACATATTTTGAGGTTTATATAAAGTCCTTTTATTAACACTACCACCCAAAGTATGACCGTCAGTACCACCATTAGTATATAATCCACAGAATCCATTACTCCCTTGACCTGCTATATCAACAACATAAGATTTAGTTCCTAAAGTAAATCCATCGGTCTCATTACCACCAGCATTTACATTAGCACCACCATTATTTTGGGCTGTAGCTGATGCTCCAGATGGCATAACTTCAAAGGTAAGGAAGTTAGAATTATCTCTACATCCTATTAATACAACATTATCTGGATCTGATCCACAACTTTTCTTCGTAACTGGGAAATTAGGTGTGTTACCATTAAAGGCAGATGTATAAAGTGCCTCTCCTTTAGTAATTTTGAAATTACTAATTCTACCAGCCATCAAGTAACTAGTATTATAATATCCACCAATAGCTAGATAATTTCCTTGGAAGTTCTTAGTTGTTGTAGTAGAGATTTCTTGATAACCATTTACAAATAGTTTTAATGAATTACCATTTCTAACTAATGCTACGTGAGTCCAGCTTCCTGATGGATTTCCATCATTAGGGGGAGAAGGACCTTCAAAAGAACCATTAATATTTCCAGAACCATCTGATCCATATAGTTGCCATCTATTAACTTGATATCCTACTGATAAGGTGTCTCCATAATTAGATGATTGAAGTCCATTAGTACTACTGCTGATTTGCCATAAACCACTATGGGAATTATCATACTTGAATGTCCAACATTCAATAGTAAAGTTTCCAGTTCCCATCTGAAGATCACTACTAGAACCTACGCTCAACCAATTATTAGCAGCAGTAACTATACTTCCACGAGTGCCACTATCTTTTGAAATATATGCATCATCATTCATATCCCACCAATGCTCCAAACCAGATGTATTCATGGTTGGTGCAATTGAAGTATCAACTATTGTTATAGAACCAGTGCTTGCCACTAAAACAGATCTTCCCGAATCAGTATAAAGATTAAGTTCAAATGTTTCGTTTCCTTCCGTTGTACTATCTGCAGTTGGTCCTACTGACACAGTAGCAGAATTAGATGAAATAGTAACTGTTCCTTGAGAGGTTCCAAAATCACCAGAGTTTGTTAAACCCCAATATAGAGTTGTTGAATCTGCAACATTTGTAGTGGTTATGTTGATTGTTAAGGATGATCCTTCATCAACTGTGGATGATACTGGAGTTGCTGCATAAGTTGGTGTTAATGAGGTATCGTTGACATTAACATTTACTGTATTACCAACTTGAGTATTTCTTCCTGAATCAGTATATAATTTAATATCAATAGTTTCTGTACCTTCAGTAGTAGCATCTTCAGCAAGTGTATGTGAGAAATTAAATGTACCACTATTAACAGTACCACTTCCCGTTAATGCTCCAGATGAGAAATCACCAGATGTTATTCCTGTACCAGATAATTCCCAATATAAAGTAGTCCCATCATCAACATTAGTAGTTGTAACTGTTGTGGTAAAAGAACCACCTTCATTAATACTAGTTGTAGATAAAGAGAAGAAATATGTTGGACCTGAACTACCAGAACTGGCAAAACTCATCATAGATGAATAAGCAGTTTTTGCTACTTTAAGATTTGAACCACCTTCCAAAGTATCTGTTGGATCCTTTTCACAGTATACAACTTTACCTGAAGGAACAATTAAAGTTCCTATGGTAGAACCACCAGCAATTTTTCTAGTTACGGTTAAATGACTTTCATCACTGTTAAAAATTCTTACAACAGTAGCATTACTAACATTAGTAGCAGATCCTAGATTTGTTTCAGTAGATAATATTTTCATTTAACCCACCGTTGTAGTTTTTGTTTTCTTCTTCACAAGCCTTCTATTTTGTGAAGGTGTAAGAGGAACTTCTTTTGTTGGTCCTGAACCTGGTTTAAGACTATCTGGATAACCAAATTTATTTCTAGAACCACTTGGATCTATAATTGTGCCACCACCACGATAAGCACCCATTTCTTGTAGATCTAATTCATCTCTCCATGAATAAGATTGAGTTAGATTTTTAATTTTCTGCTGTTTCTTTTCCTTATTCTTTTTTAAATTCTCAGCAGTGTTTTTAATTCCATCATAAGCAGCCTTACCAAGTCCAAGAGTTGTAGTTAAAACTGCACCAATAGCAGCAGGACCACCCATATTATCAAGTTCTTGGATATTTTCAACTTCTTCTTTATTAAAAAGTTGATTAATTGGAGTGCCTGTTTTCATTCTCTCCAATCCTTGTAATCTGGGATTGCCTTTTAGTTTTGCCTTTCTAAGTCCTTCATCTCTTCTTGCACGTCTTCCTTCAGGACTACTTAAAGCATCATTTCTCTTATTTCTCAACTCTCTCTTAGTAGGTTGAGATTCTATTTTTTCATTCTTAGAAGGATTAATCTCCTTTTTACCATCATTAATTATAGGTGCTTCATCCTTCTTTATTTCTGTTGGTGCATTCTTTTTCTGATCACCACGAATGGAAGCAGATAATGGTTTTTCAGTTCCTATTGCAACTTTACTTGGAGAATTACTAGTAAGTTTACTACCAGCAACTACACCTGATCCAGCAACAGCAGCAGTAGCTCCAGTTTTTACTTGATTTGCAACCTTTGCTATACCATCACCAATAGGAGTTGGTGTAATATTCTTCATAGGTGTAGATGTAGGTTTTGGTGTAGTAGCAGCACCACCCAATACATCTACGTCTTTTGCAGTTGTTTGAATTTCTGCTTTCTTAGCATTAATTCTATCTAATTTTCCTTTGGTTCTATTTACTAGATTACTGCCAGCATCTTTAATATTTTGTATAAAACCCTTAAAGGATTTTACTAAACCACCACCTTTACTTGGTACATTAGCCTTTGGACTTTTTGTTATTGATACACCATCAGGATTTCTTAATTTTTTAGCAGTAGAAAAAATATCTTTCGTTAATTTAGTATCTCTTATACCACGATTAACAATTCCTCTTGTATTTTTACCTAGATTGTAAGTAAATTTACCTGCTTTCATAATACCAGAAAGAACACCACCTATACTGAGAGGTCCTCCAACATCATCTACACCTTCCGTTAATATAGTAGCAATCTCATCATCATTATATCCTTCAGAGATTAGCATCTCCGTAACCATTTCCAATTTCCAGTTAGAAGCACCTTTAATTGGTTGAGTTTTAATTATATCTACTGTTTCTATTTCTATAAAATTTAATCCGTCTGCAACATCTTGAACTTGTATTCCACCTTCAACATGTTCTTTTTTTACACCACGTTTTTTCTTATGCTCTTCCCTTCTCTGATCTATCATTTTACCCCTTTCACCACTAGCATCAAATACAGCAGGTTCACCCTCCTTACCAAACTTTCTTTTGTTTCTTACAGATGCCTTACCATAATCAGAACGTCCTTGCTCTTCCTTTGCTTCATCAACTTTTACGCAATTATCAACAGTTTTACCACCTTTCTTCTTAGTTCCTTTAAGACTATATCCATCCCAACATGCTTTACCATCAAGACCTTTCTTTTTTCCTTCAGTCATTTCCTCTCTCCAATTAGAAAGAGATTCCTGCTTTACTGTTATATTTTTCATGGAACGGATTAATCGTCTTTATTATTTAGAATACCTTCTTTTATCATCTTTGAAAGTTCTGATGTAGAACCAACAAATAATGCGTTATTTGTAACGTTACTTGGACCTTTAGGTTTATCTTCATCCAAATCTTTCATTTTCTTCTGAAGATCTGCTAATTTATCCGTAATATCTGCAGTTGACTTTAATACTTGACCAGCAACTTCATATGCTCTAGGACTTGCACTTTCACCAGCAAGTTCCATAACTCCATTTAAAGTTTCCTGTCCCTTTTCTATTAATGAATATAACTGTGCTCTTGCATACTTATAATCCTTTTCAGCATCATCAGTAATATCTGGTAGTGTATCCTTTCTTCGGACACAACCACCTTCATTAACTTGCTGAACTTCTATTTCAGTGTTAAATGTTTCATTCAAATCATCATAATTATTTTTCATGATTATAAATCTACCTTTCTAGTTGGACTAAATTCTTTTCCATCACCATAGAAAGTCGAAGTTTCTGTGAATCCAAAATCGTCACCTGGTGGGATTAATGGATCATCATACTGATCAATTACAGTATCTTCATTGTAATCTTTTTTCGCTGCTGCTTTTACAGTATATCTTTGCTCACGTTTTGCAGTTCTTGTATTACTATCAGAATAGTAATCAACCTGAACCTTACGAATAAGTCCATCTGTAGAATCTGCAATAGGACCAAACATATAAGTTTTAGCAGTAAAGCTTAAAGTATATATTAATGCTCTTCTGGTTTCAAAATTACCTTCATAATCGTCAGTAAATGCAATGTTCTCAAGAACCATAGGAACATCCCTCTTCTCACCAATCTGATCTACTAAATCTATTGTTAGAGTAAAACCAGGTTGAAAGAATGGTAATATTTGTTCCAATATTTGAAGAGAATCATCTTGCAATTTCGTAAGAATATTTAATTCAAAACCTAGATTATATGGAACAGGCATAAAAACCTTTTTAAGTTTTCCACTATCATTAGCTTTAAATGTTTGTGCAATACCAGATTTTCTTGATGGATCATATTGTATATTATTCATTTCAAAAGAAATTCTAGGCAATGTTACTTGAACCGCCTTATTTAATTCTGGTTGTTGTTGAAGTCTTGCTAAAAACTTTTGCTTAGGTCCATATGAAATTGGAACCTTAATTTGACTAATATCCTTTCCAGTAGAATCTTGATGACGAACATGAATATCATTAAAAAGTGTTCCGAAAGAAATAACGGTTTTTCTTATTATTTCGTGATAAAAATACGTTCCTAACATTAATAAGTACCAAAGGGATTTGATTCAGTAAAATCTAGTATCTGATCTGCGTTCAACTCAAATTCACTAGCATCATTATATTTATCATTAATGTCATCGGAATTATATGACCCAAGAGTATATGTTGCTCCAGAAGTTTTTCCAACTATATCTTCACCTTGGAAGAATCCAGAAACTGTTGATCCAATACCAACATTACTTATAGTTAATAAATTAGTATCTTTATCCCAAGATTTAACTCTTGCTTGAGCATAAGATCTAGAACCTTCAATAACTTCATTAAATTGGAATGTTCCAATACCAGCCATAGATGGTGGATCTGCAATAGTTACTGTAGGTATTGATGCATAACCAATTCCAGGATCACTTACAAATATACTCTTAACAACGTGTTGAGCACCTGCTAATCCTACAGAAGCAATTCCAACTGCAGTGGTTCCAGCACCTGGTTGACCAACCGTTACTGTTGGTGCTGTGCTATAACCAACACCACCATCTAGTATATTAAATCTAGTTACACCTTGATAAACAGTTTCCACAGAACAAGTTGCAGCAGCACCTGTTCCACCACCACCAGAAATAGTAATTTTTGGTGGCGTAACATAACCAGCACCAGCACTCGTCATTAATATCTTCTCAATAGAAGTAACGTTTGCTCTAGTTGTCAATATTCCAATTGCTCTTGCTGGATTATCTGCTGGAGAATTTTCAAATGTAATTGTAGGTGCAGAAGTAAATCCAGATCCATCATTATTTAAGAATATCTCTCTAACATATCCTTGACCTAATGCTGCTGTTGCTGTAGCAGTCCTTCCTAAACCAACTAATCTAAGAGTTGTAATATATCCTTCATCCTGAACCTGAGTATCAATAGCATCAATAGATGTATCAATAACCTCATCCTCATATTCAAAGAGTTCACATTTTAATTGAAAAACATAATTTTTACCTAACTGATAGAAAGGATCTTCATGTTCTACAAATTTTATCTCAAATAACCTTTGACCTAATGGGAAATAAACAAGATCACCTTCTCTAGGTCTAGAAGATAATGTTACTTCACTTTGATCTGTACCATCATCATTAGCAGCTAGAAATGGTGATATAAAATCCTCAAATCTTTCTTTAGAAATTGTTAAAGTAACTTCATCATTTAAACTCATTCCAAATTTTGTTAAAACATCACCTGCCCCACCATATCCATCATAGTTATTAACATATGCTTCTATAGCAAAATTATCATCAAATTTAGAAGATTGAACCTCTTCCATAATTGATAATTTATTTACAAATTTTCTGGGAATATATGTTACTTCAACACCAAAAATTTTTAAATGTTCATTTATTAAATCTTGAGCCAATCTTTGCTCAGATGATGTTCCTTGTAGAAAAAACGGATTGAGTGCCATATCTTATCACCCAATACAATCATATGGTGGTAATTCATATTCCGAAGACATTCTCGATCTAAGAGATTCTATTTCTTTTTCAGCATCATCAAAAATTTCTCTACCATTAAGTTCTATACCACCAGGTAACTTAACTCCACGAAATTTAATTAAATTTTGTCCCCATTGTCTCTTCATGAGAGCAGTGAGATACTGTTTTAAGAATACATCATTATAAACTTGAGTAAATGATGTAGGATCTAATGCTCTATAACAATCAAGAACAAGATAATTACCAGCAGTTTCAGAACCCCAATCAATATCCAGATATAATCTATCTTGTCTCTTATTAAATCTTACTTGCTTATCTGTTGTTAGTAAAAAATCAATATCCTCAAGATATGATTTTGTCATTGAATATTGTAATAATTCTATAGAATTGAACCTATACAAATCATTTAAAAATAATTGATATTTAATACTAAACATCCCACCTGATATGGTGCTACTATCAAACTTAAATATCTTTTCTACACCAACTACAGAATCTGGAACTTGTAAAAAATTAGAAGTCTCATACCAGTTACTTGTAGTGGTTCCATAACCCGATATATTTGTAGAAGTAGCAGTTGTAGTTACAATACCAACTCCTTCAGTATTTTTTGCCTGTCCTCTATCAATATCCTCTTGAGTAAGTTCATACTTAAGATACATTCTTTCAACACCATCAAAGTGTCTTTCATTAAAAAGTTGAATGGCATCATCTACCAAATCATCTATCTGATCGTCATCGAGGTTAATCTCCAATACAGGAGCACCCAACTTCCTTAAACAGTAATCTACTAATTGTGCTCTACTTGCTGGTTTTGCCATCTCTTAACTATCAGTTTTCTTGGTCTTTTTCAGTTTTGCAACTTCTTCTTGTAAATTAATAATTTCTTGTTGAAGATTTCTTTCTTCTTCTTCAAAGTCTTGTTTCAAAGTTTGCAGTTTTGCTTCAAGTAAGATTACTTGATTTGATGATTGTGCAAGTTTTTGATTATATAAACTTACAAGAACATTCACATCAACTTCACTATTTTGTTGTTGCATAATTTTTTCAAATAAATTTAGAATGTGCCTCCGTCAAGGGTTGAAGACCAATGAGGCTTATTAGTATATATCACAGAAACCGTAGAAGGTATTACTGCTAGATCGTCAATAGCACCATTATCACCTTCCTTTCTAATATTGTAAGTATTAGTAAATATCCCCTCAACACCAACTACATCAATTGAATTTCCGTTAGAAACTGGTGATTCAACAACACCATAAGCACCACTAGTATCTTGTCTTACAATATCACCAACTGATAATGTTACATTACTAGGTAATGAAAGAGTATTTTTAGTTACAGCAGTTAATATCTGCTTGGATGTAATTATTGGAGCAGCTGGATTATTAGTTGAGGTTTGTAATCCATTCTCGTCAAAGTATACTGCACCATGTGTATTGTAATCAGCAGTCTGATAATAGATACCTTTAATGTCTAGGAATCCTCTAGTACCACTTACAAGACTACCTGCAACTGCTGCATCTGGAACATAAGTCCAAGAATTTGCTGGAGCACTACTTGCACCATTTGAATCTTGATCAATATAACCAAAGAAACCTGTCTTAGCATTTGCAGTTCCAATACCAGTATTATAATTAAACGCAATACCACGATCAGTATTAGTATCAAAAGCGTGTGTTACTGTTAAACCTGATGTAGTAGTAATACCAGCAACAGTAGTGCCTTCGATGGTAATCATCTTTGCACCAACATCATATGTTGTAACTGTTGTTAAACCACTATTTGGAAGTGATGTGCTTCCAGTAACAATATCACCAGTATTAATACCAACAATAGAATCAAGAACAATAGTGCTAATACCAGTAGCAACTGATTGCATAACAGTTCTTTCGCTAGTTACATCACCAATAGTAAATATTGGGTCGTTAACTGTTACGTTGGTTGAGTTGACTGAAGTTGTAGTACCATCAACTTGTAAGTTACCTTTAACGATAACATCACCTTGATTACTTAATCCATCGGGGAATGGATCAATAAACAATTTATCACCACTTCCACTAACAGAAGAAATTACATTATTTTCAATTCTAACTTTACCGAAAACTGAATCGGTAGATACATTCAACGTAGTGTTGAACATAACTTGCTTACCTGATATTAATAATCTATCAGTTCCATCTTCATCATATTCAAACTTAACATCCTTATCATTACCAAAAGATAAGAAAGTATCATCTA
>VTLG01010869.1_pt1 | contig 10019 bp, 6 predicted proteins | sample 4694571 | NCBI WGS metagenome assembly VTLG01 (sample SAMN12604809, study PRJNA352737) | marine metagenome | biome: ENVO:00000447; feature: ENVO:00000209|ENVO:00000569|ENVO:01000036; material: ENVO:00002151; isolation source: viral sequences binned using virsorter ...
ACTATTCAGGTAAAAATCCAAGACAGCTTTCTTTAGCTATTCCTATTGATTCAATCCCTGATTTTATTAATTACTTAATGGCTCTTGAAGCCGATACTTCAAAGCATAAACCTGGGAAAGTCTGGGACTTTTCAAACAACGAAGAAAAAGAAGTTGATGTCGTTTGGATTAATGCCAAAGGAAAAGCTGGTCAATATGGAGACTTTGGAAATATCAACCCGCAAAAAATTGAAAATAACAACGAACTTCCTTTTTGAGCTAAACTAAAAACAGGCGTGTCCAGATGGCCTTCAGTCTTGAAGGTCATTTTTTTTGTTCTTTCATAATTGAATAAAGCTCGCCTTCTAATGTTCCAATATGACCTAAGCAATTTTTTATAAGATGATCTTTAATCCAGTTTTCTTTATATAAAGCAGCAACTAAAAATTTTAATTCTAGAAATGTAGATTCGTTTAAGATTTCTCTTAGTTCAACTTCTATTTTTAACTCTTCTTCTAGCTCTGGTCTGTTTTGAAGCCATGAGCAGTTTTTCCCCAAATCTGTTTCGTCAAACCAAGGAGATTCTCCTTCAATGTCTATCTCGTTCATATTTACATTGTCATCTTTTTAAGACTACGAGTAAACTGATAAAAAAGCATCTCAATAATGGCCCAATCAATAGTTCAATTAAATATTGTTGATAAGGTTACGCCTGCTTTAAAAAAAGCAGATGTAACAGCTCAGAAGTTTTCAAACACAATAAAAGGAACAGGTGGAAGATTAAAAGATGCAGGAAAAGGAGCAAGTCTCTTAGGACGATCAGCAAAAGCAGCAACTCCAGCAATAGGAGGAATGGGAGTTGCATTGAAAACAGCTCTTGGGCCTATTGCTGTTTTTACGACAGCCATTGGATCTTTAACTGCTGGATTTGGAATATTAAAAGAGCAAGATTTTGCAGAGACTAAGTTTGAAACTCTTGGCGGAAACGCTGATGTTTTAAGGAAAAGGCTTACAGGTGTTTCCCACGAACTAAGTGGGATGGCTTCTGTTTTGGATTTAACTAAAGCTTCTTATGATGTTGCTTCTGCTGGCTTTGGTGATGCCGCTTCTGCTGCTGAAATATTAAAAGCTTCTACGTTAGGAGCAACAGGTGGATTTTCTGATGTTAATACCGTTGCTGATGCTGCAACAAGTGTTTTAAATGCTTACGGAAAATCTTCTAAAGATGCTGCTCTTTTAGTTGATCAATTTATACAAACACAGAACGATGGAAAAATAGTTGTTGATGAATATGCTCGGAATATTGGTAAGGTTGCCAGTGTTGCAGCAATGTTAAAAATACCACTAACAGAAGTTAATGCCGTTATTGCTCAAGCAACTGCTGGAGGTGTTAATGCAGAAGTTGCCTTCACTGGTTTGAAAACAGCCATGTTGAAATTAACAACTTCAAGAGGTCAAAAGAAATTAGCAAGATTAGGTATTGATATAAATTCAGCAACTATTGCATCAGAAGGATTTGCTGCCAATTTGAAAAAGCTAGAAGGATTAGACACTAAAGCAATTACTGACATCTTTGGTGCAGAAGCTATTCAAGTAATGGCTCCAGTTTTAAACAATATGGAAAGATATGTTGAGTTAATAAAGAAACAAGAATCAGCTTCAGGGTCGGCAGCAAAAGCGGCATTTATGGCTCAAGACACGATAGAAGGTCAAATGAAACGACTGCAAACTGCTTTTACGAATTTATTTGCAGGACAAAGTGCTTTTGGTGTTGCATTGAAAAACACTTTAAAAGTTGCGGCTGTAACTGTCGAAGGTTTATCTGCTGGTTTAAATGTCATGTTTGGCATTATTAATGGAGCCATCTCTATTATCGTAGAAGTCGGATCAGCAATGTTTTCTGCTTTTGGAGTTGAAGGAACAACATCAGCTTTTAAATTAGAAAAAGCATGGAGACGAGTCTTAACAGGTTTTGAATATACAGGTAAATTTATTGCAGAGGCAGGGAAGTCTATAGGTAAATTTCTTTCTTGGGGAATCTCTCAGTTTGTAGGTTTTAGAAACGCAATTTTCAAGGTCTTTAAAAATATTAAAACAGGAATAGAAAACACGTTTAAATTGGCTTTTGAAAATGCAGTAAATAATTTAAAAAAGGCTTGGGACATGATCCCTGAACCAATTAGAAATTGGTTAATGGGTAGAGCAAAAGAAGCAGGAGATTGGTTTTCTTCTAATGCTGCAACAGTAAAAGAGGCTTTTAGTGGTTTAGACGAACCGCTTGAAAGTCTTCAAGATTTCTTCTCTCCTTTACAAGCAGCTATTGGAAATGAAATACAAATTATTCACGAAAACATAGCAACATCTACTGATAAAACAAGCACAAACATGGGCAAAATAACAAAAGATACTGATAAATTAAAAACAGATTTACCAGAAGTTAAAAAAGGATTTTCAAGTATTGCAGAAGCACTTGAGCCTATAAAAGAAACAATAAAGCAAGGTATTGTTGACACGATTGCTGATGCAATTGAAGGAACTAAGTCATGGAAAGAAACAATGTTAAATGTATTAGAAGCTATAAAACGCAAAATAATAACAAGTCGAATAACAGAAGTATTAGGGAATATCACCAAAAGCCAAGGAGGTAAAGACGGCAATTGGATAGGAAAAATAGGCAGTTGGATTGGGTTCGCTGACGGTGGTAGACCACCAGTAGGAAGACCTTCAGTTGTTGGTGAGCGTGGGCCTGAATTGTTTGTGCCTGATCGTGCGGGAACAATTATTCCAAATCATCAAATTGGCGGATCAACAACAATTAATATTAATATTGACGGGACAGGAGAAGGCGGGACACCAGACCAAAGACAGTTAGGAATGTTGATCTCGGCATCAGTTAGAAATATAATTGCACAAGAACAGAGGCCAGGAGGAACGCTAGCCTAATGGCAACATTTGATGATACGGGAGTCAATGTAACAACAACAGGAGCTACAACTCCTACTTATGGCGTGACGAAGACAAGTAATCCTGTTAGACGGATTGTGAAGTTTGGTGATGGATACGAGCAAAGACAAATGATCGGAATACCTGCTCAATTAGATCCAAAAGTTTATACCTTAACTTTTGTAGTAGCCGAAGCTGATGCTGACAAGATAGAAACGTTTCTTGAAGCAAGAGCAGAAGATGGAGAATATTTCACTTGGACTCCACCAGCAGGAAGTTCAGGGAAATATGTATGTGATTCATGGAATAAAACAATCCCGTATAACGGAAGAGCAACGATTAACACAAGTTTTAGACAAGTCTTTGATTTAGCGTAATGACTGTACCTGTTAATGATTTAGTAGGTTCAAGTCCTGATTCCTTAATTGAATTATTTCAATTAAAATTAGATCCTGTTTTACATGCAGGAGCTTATGTTGCCCCAGGGATTAAATATTTTTATTCAGGTGTTAATGAAAAAACTACTACCTCTAAAATCACATGGGCAGGAGTTGATTACGATGCTTGGCCCGTCATTGTTGAAGGAATTGAATACAGGGTTAAAGGTTCATTGCCAAGACCTACTTTTAGAGTAAGCAATTTATTTGGTGCAATGACAGCAATACTAAATTCTGTCAATAATTATATAGATCCCGTTACAGGTGAAAATAATTTAGCTCAAGATTTAGCCGAGGCAAGAGTAACAAGAATCAGAACGTTAGTTAAATATATTGATGCTGCTAATTGGGAGACAGATGAAGCCCCATCTTGGTTAGATTCAAGTCCTACAACAAAATTTCCTGATGAGGTCTTTTTTATTAATCGTAAAGTTGTAGAAAATCAAGCAGTCGTAGAGTTTGAATTACGTTCTATCTTAGATTTTAATCATTTAACACTACCTAAAAGACAAGTGTTGAAAACAGAGTTCCCTAGTGTTGGAGATTTCGTTTGATTATGACTTGGACTCAAGATGCACTTAAGCATGGTAAAAGTGTTTTTCCTGAAGAATCTTGTGGCTTATTAGTTAAGATTGATGGAGAAGAACAATATTGGGAATGTAGAAATATTTCAGCGCAGCCATTAGAAACTTTCGTTATAGATCCAGACGATTGGATTGAGGCTGAAGATATAAGTGATGAAGTCGTTGCTGTTGTTCATTCCCACCCTCAAGGAGGAGTTGAACCGTCTAAGGCAGATAAAGAAAGTTGCGAGTTTTTCAGGTGGCCTTTCTATATTTTTGACCCAGAAAAAGAAACATGGAATTATTTAGAGCCAGAAAATTATATCGTTTGCCCTCGTTTAAAAGAATCAACTAATCCTGATCCGAATCTAAGAACGATCAGATTATATGGACGATTAGCAAGAGAAGTTGGATGGAAGACATTACATGCTGATGTTGATAATGTTGCTTCAGTCTTAGCTTTTTTAAATAGTAATTGGCCTAATTTACCTTATGAAAAAATTAGTCAATTCTATGAAATAAAAATAGGTGATCAATCTATAAGTGAAGAATTAAAGGATTTAAAAGTAAAAGGAGATGTCAGGATTGTTCCTCTTGTTAATGGGACTGGTTGGTTTGAGGATCTTTTGGATTTTGGTGGCAGGTTCATAAAATATTGGGTAGCAACTGGAGATCCTTGGGTCGCTCTTGGTCTGACGGTTTTTGAAACTGGGGTTGATGCTTTATCAGGAGACCAGGAGCAACGAGAAGAAGAACAAGTTGAGATGGAGACGAACACAATCTTCTCGGGAACGCAGAATATTAGTAAAAGTGGTATTCCTGTTCCTGTGATTTATGGAGAAGTTTTTACTGGCAGTAATGTTGTTAGCATGAAAATTCATTCTGCTGTTGAGGTAGGACATTTAATAGAAACAACCTCTGGTATAGCTAAGTTCACGCCTGACGGGAATTTAGTTGATCTCGCAGAGAGGCTTGGGCGACCTGAACCTTCGAAACGAGAAGAGGGAGGTGGTAGCAATCAGACAAGCCTCAATATGGGGTCATATTCTGATCCGCAGATTATGGAAGTAATCGATTTATGGGGAGAAGGTGAGATTGAAGGTTTCCCAAGTGCAGTTGGAATCACAAATAAACTTGAAGCTGATAGAGCTGCTTTAAAAGATGTTTATTTTGATGGCGTACCCGTATTGAAAAAATTAGCCACTTCTCCTTATAACGTGGAGGAAGAATATAATATTAAAAATGTAAGTTTCGTTAGTCGTTCTGGAACAGTAGACCAAACGCCGTTACCTGAAGCAGTAAATGTTTCTACTCTTAGAAAGTTCAATAGTCCTGTCAATAAAGCAGAGTACGCTAACCCTGTAGCTGTTACAAAAGGAATTAATAACAAAGATGCTGATGAACTTCTTATTCAATTGACTTGGCCTTCTGGGATGTCAGATGGAGTTTGTTTTCAAATTATTGTCATCATGCAGGGTGGTGTAGAAGTTAACGCTTTGCCTCTTCATCACGGCACTGGAAGCTGGTCGAGTGATTGGGCTGATGGCAGTCAACATTCGGAATCAAATTATATAAATAATAATGGATTGCTTGCAAAAGATCCTTATGGAGCTGGGAAGGGAGGAGCTATTGAATTATCTAGACAGACAACAGGGGTTTTAACTGTTGATTTTAGAATTGATTTGAATAAATATAGAAGTTTAAAATATGATCCAAGTCATCCAGATTATGACTCTGATGAACCTGATGCTGTTGTAGGACTAGAAGCGGAGTCAATAAAAATAGAAAAATTAATGAATGATATTTATGGTGATTGGCGGCAAACATTTAGCTTGACAGCTATTACAGAAATAATAAATAAGAAGCCTGATTATTATTATTCAGCGTATGGAAAATTAAAAGTAGATTCTGATGCTTACCGTCAGGTTCCAAAGCGAATATTTAATTTAAGGGGAACAAAAGTAAAAATACCAGCCGCTAATACTACTTCTGTTGCAGCATCTTTTAGAAGGTACGCAAATAATAATAGGCTTTTCTGTGAGTTACCTGGAAATCAGCCTCATGGTTTATCAGTGGGGGATTCAATTACGGTTACCGTTACTGATGATAATGGAATATTTGATGGAATAGTCTCAGGATATGATAAAAGTAATTTTAATGGAGTTTATATAATTGAGGCTATAGATGATCCTGACGATTTTACGCTTATTAATGATTTACAGGTTAATCCTAATGATTCAGATAAACCTGATGCTATTGGACCAACGCTAGGAGCCGCAGTTACATTTAATTATCAAATAACCCCAGGAGTTGATTCAACAAATGGGCGTATCATTTACCCTAATGGATATGTATTTAGTGGGACATTAACAACTACAAAATATTGGTGTTCTGATCCTGCTTGGATCTTATATGACTTGCTAACAAGTCAACGTACAATTCCTACAAGTTTGGTAGGGCAAAAAAGAGATGGACATTATGATTATGGCCTTGGTAGAAATATTGATGAGACAATCATTGATAAATATTCTCTATTTGAAGCGTCAAAATACGCTTCTGAGTTAGTACATGGTCAGCCTCGATTTAGTTGTAATGTCGTTTTAAAACAACCAAAACAGGTTTACAGGGTTATTAGTGATATATGTTCTTGTTTACGTGCAAAACCTTATTATGCTTCAGGAAAATTACAGTTATCAGTAGACAAGCCAGGCAATTCAGTTTATTTATTTAATCGATCAAATGTAACCGAGGATGGTTTTAGTTACGGTGGATCGCCTGTTGAAACACGTTATACAGTTGTTAATGTTGCTTATTTCAATAATGATTTGCAGAAAAAAGATTACGTTACTGTTGAAGCTAAAAAAGCGTTAACAGATAAATACGGTTATAGGGTTAAGAATGTGACAAGTTTTGCCTGTAATAATCGAGCACAAGCCGAAAGAATGGGGCGTTGGGTAATTCACACTCAAAATTACGAGGGTGAAGTTGTCACCTTTTCTTCGTCTTTACATAGTGGGGTTTTAGTTAGACCTGGGCAAGTTGTTAGTATTGCTGATCCTTTAAGAGCTGAAAATAGAATAGGAGGTCGAATAGCTAGTGTTACCTCTACTACTGTCTTTGCAATAGACGATTCTGCCAATACTCTTGTTCCTGCTGCTGATGATTCAATTTCTGTTCTATTGCCAACGGCTGCCTTAACAACAGGCTCAAATGTTCCTTATGGGAAAGTTGAGACAAGAGTTATTGATTCTGTTTCAGGAACTACTATTACTGTTAAATCTGCTTTTTCTGAAGCACCCGTAGCAGGAGCAACTTGGGTCGCCACGAATTACAAGGCTAACAGTGAGATTAAGCCTATTGATTATAGAATTTTAAGTGTTTCTGAAGACGATGATTTGAACTATGCTTTTACTGCTATGCGTTATGACGCTTCTAAGTATGATGAGATAGAAGCTCCGACAGAAAGTTCAGATGGCTAAACGGTTTACCTTTCCGTATCCTTTAACTCCAAGAAATCTTGTTGTTAATGAAGAAATTGTTGTTATAAATAACAGGGCTGTTAACCAATTACAACTTAGTTGGGATTATTTGCAAGGTGTTAATCATTATAAATTAGCTTATAGGTTTGTAAAAGAAAGCCTTCCTTACCCTGATAAACTTCCTGATGCTAGTTATACATTTATTGATGTAAATGGGACAACTTATAACATCAATGGATTAGGTCGAGGTTATATAAATATTTTTATTTATGGCGTTAATAAAGATAATTTATTTTCGATTAATCCGTTAAGAACTCAGGTGCATACATTAGGAAAAGTTGCACCACCTGAAAATATTAGTGGTTTTAAAGTTGAGCCTCAAGGGTTTGAATTTGCAAAGTTATCATGGACAAAAGCAACTGAAGCTGATGTTCTTAATGGTGGTTACGTAGAAATTAGATTTACAACATTAACAAGCAATGCTACTTGGGAAGGATCTATTGAGGTTGCAAAGTTAGCAGGAATAAGTACTGAAGCTGTCTTAAATACTGAACGCCCTGGAACTTTTTCAGCAAAATTTGTTGATGATGGAGGGCGTAAAAGCACAACAGAAGCTTTAGGTGTTCTTTCTCAAGCTGTGACACCTTACTCAATGAGAGATTTGGGTACTGTTCAGGAAGAAACATCAGCAGGAGGTTGGAAAGGGATTACTCATTGTTATCTGACTGCAAATAGTTCAAGCAATATGAATTGGGTAAATGTAAAACAAGTGGCGACAAGTGCTGTTAATACAAGTTCTGACCTGATTACAATGACAGCTCATGGTTATGCTGATAATCGGGCGATTCTTTATTCTTCAGAATCAGGAACAGCAATAACAGGGCTTAATACTAATCAAACTTATTATGTAAAACATGAATCTGCGGATACGTTTAAATTAAGAACAGAAGCCGATGGAAGTGTTATCAATTTGACAGGGCAGGGAAATAATAATCAAACATTTAGTGACAGAGCACAAGGAATTACGTTAGTAGATCCAACAACAAAAACAGGTACATATTGTTTTTATACGGGCTGGTTTGTTGGACATATTGGCGGCAATTCAACTCCTTATACATACACAATAGAAAGAATGCTGGAGTGGGAACCTTTTTATTCAACAACTGCTTTTGCAAGTCGTGGCAACGTGCAGGATATGGAAAGTTTCAGCGGCGCAAAAGCTCCTAATGTCAATGTTCGTTTCTATTACAAAACAACTTTAGGTACGACAAGCGGAGTTAATAACAATACATGGTCTGACTGGGTTGAATTTACAAAAACATCTATTCGATGCACGGGATTTACTTATAAGGCCGTTGTAGAAACAACAGATCCGAATCAAAACGTAAAGATTACAAAACTAGGCGTTAGTTTTGCTCTGCCTTATAGACATCTTGCTCCTAGACAAGCAGCAACTTATTCTGATCCAAACGGCGTAGGAGCTATGGATGTAACTTATGTAACTCCTTTTTGGCATGACAACACAGCCGACGATCCTAATTTGCAAGTGACAGGAGTAGATTTAGCTGCTGGTGAATATATTGTTTTAAGTGATTTTGCGAAAGATGGTTTTACTATTGCAATAAAACAATCAAATGGAAACGCTGTTACTGCTGATAGGAAATTCTTCTTTGCCGCAAGCGGGTATGGTTACAGGGCTTAGAATAATTAAAAAGTAGATTGTTATGACACAGGCAGCAGATTATGTAATTGCAGATGGAACGGGATCAGTTGTTCTCGCTGATATAAATGCAGTTCTAAGTGCAATTTCGACGAACAACTCAGGGACGGGTGATCCTGCTGTTATGTATCCATATATGTGGTATGTGGATACGACTAATAATATGATCAAGATGAGGAACTCAGCTAATAATGCTTGGGTTTCGATTCGTTCTACTGATGGTGTTTTAACAATCCCAGAAGGCACAGTTGGAACACCAGGATTCAGATGGACAAATGATGCTAATACGGGATTCTTTCAACCAACGGTTAGCAGTTCTTTAGTTGCAGATAATATTGCTGTTGCAACTAATGGAGTACAAAGAGCATTATTTGATGCGTTAGGTAATTTTTATTTAGGTGCTCCAGCAGGAGATGGATCAACAACAATTCCGACTGTTGGGCCTGTTGATGGTTCGACTGATGCAACAACTCCTGTTTTTTCAATTAAAGGCTCAGGAGGTAATAACAATACATCAGGTGCAATTGCCTTAATTAATAAGAATCAAACAAGCCAAGGTGCAGAAATTTATAACTCAGGAGAGGATGGTGGATTAGTTCTTAAAAATACAAATAATGAAGGAATTTCTTTCCGTGTAGGAACTGGAACATCAGCGGCAAAAAGGGCAGCAATCACAACATCAGGAGCCTTTATTATTCCTGATGCGACAACTCCAAGTGCTACAAGTGCAGGTGTCAGGCTTCAATCAACAGCCACAGGAAGTTCTATTTTTTCTGTAGGTGCAACAGCTTCAGAAACAACTTTAATTGAGTTTGTTAATACGAATAACACGGTTGGGACAATAAAAGTTAGTGCTTCCGCAACGAGTTTTAATACATCTTCTGATTATCGTTTAAAA
>VTLG01016085.1_pt1 | contig 10019 bp, 10 predicted proteins | sample 4694571 | NCBI WGS metagenome assembly VTLG01 (sample SAMN12604809, study PRJNA352737) | marine metagenome | biome: ENVO:00000447; feature: ENVO:00000209|ENVO:00000569|ENVO:01000036; material: ENVO:00002151; isolation source: viral sequences binned using virsorter ...
CTTTAAGTGCATCATATTCTGCTTCATCTACTGTTTTAAATATTGATATTCCTGCACTTTCTAAGGAAGCATTAGGAAGATGGAGTGGATATGTTGTTAAAGGAATGACCATATTAGGAACAACTAGTGGTGCTCAAGCAACAGTTACTGACGTTAGAATTATTACTGATAACTGGGGTGATATAGAAGGTTCATTCTTCTTTAGAAATCCTCTCAAACATCATGAGTCTCATCGTTTCGGACCACCATTAAAATGGACTACTGGACAAAAGCAATTTAAATTAACTTCTAGTTCATCAAATGCTGAGTCTTTACCTGGAAGTTTATTGATTAGTAGTGGTGAAACTTCTTATTGGACAAGTGGTATAGTTGATACCTATAGGCAGACAAGAGTTGTTGTAAGAAGACCACCCCCACCTCCATATAGAATTAGTCCTGATGGAGATAACGCTGACCCTCTTGCACAGTCATTTACGACTGAAAGAGAAGGTATGTTCCTAACTTCTGTTGATTTATTCTTTGGACATAGGGATGAACAAGAGCAATTAACAGTTGAACTTAGAAATGTTGAACTTGGAACACCAACAGGTGAATTGGTACAAGATTTCTCACGGGTAATATTAAACCCAGAAGAAATTAATATCTCATCTGATGGTACAGCAGCAACTAATGTTAAATTCCCATCTCCAATTTATTTGGGACCACAGACTGAATACGCAATAGTAATTCTTGCACCAAGTACAAATAATTATGAGGCATGGATTGCTAGAATGGGTGAGAAGACAGTAGGTACGTCTAATTTACCTGATGATGAGAATGTTATTGTCACTAAACAGTATATTGGTGGTAGTTTATTCAAGTCACAGAATGGTACTATCTGGACAGCAAACCAGTTTGAAGACTTGAAGTTTAAACTTTATAAGGCAAAATTTGTTCCTTCTGGTACTCTTACTTTATATAATCCACCACTTGAAGGTGAAGATTGGGCACGTTTTGGATTACTTGGTGACGCTGTTAAAACTCTTCCAAGAAAATTAAAAGTTGGATTTGATGATGTAACTGGAACTCCAGGTGTTACTGGAGTTGCACAACCATTAGTTACTGGTGCTAAAGTATCTGATGGTAATACAGCTGCTGGACAAGCTAATAATCAAGCACATGCTTGGGGTTATATTGAGGCAGTTGGTGGAAGTGCTGATACTTTAAACATAACTGCTACTGGTTCTGGTTATTTACAACAAACCAGTACTGCTAATGTTGAATTCTATCCAATTACATCACAAGAAAGAACAAAAGCTAAAGGAACGATTTCTATCAATGCTGCTGGTCAACTTTCAGCTGCTTCAATAAACACCTCTGAAAGAGGTACTGGTTATAAAGTTGGTGATGTTGTTGGTATAGCAACTGCTGATTTAAGTGGTGATAGAGGTTCTGGTGCTACAATTACCATAACTGGTATACACAGATATAATACATTATTCTTAACTGATGTTAAGGGCGAGCAATTTGCAACTGCTACGGGAACTGATATCTTTGTAAATGATACTCAATTCAATAGTGGTAGTACACACTTTACATCTTCTGCTCAAAATGGATCAGAATATGCTGGAAATGTATTAGAAGTTCAGCAATATCTACACGGTATGCATGGTTCTAATAATATTGTTCAACTTAGTGGAATAGATCCAAATTCAATTCCAACAACTATAAATGCTTCTATTGGTATTAATGATGGTGCATCTGGTTCAATCTCTGTAGCAAATACTAGTCTATTCGCAACATACGAAGGTATTACAACCTCTATGGGATATGCCAGGATCAATAATGAGATTATTTACTATAGTGGTATTACTGCTGGTGGCGGTGGTGCTGGAACAATTGGTATAGGAACTAGAGGAGTTGATGGTTCTGTTGCAAGAGGACATAATTCTGGTGCACAAATTCAAACCTATGAATTAAATGGTGTTAATTTAAGAAGACTTAATAAGACACATTCTACTACCAGTATTATGGATAGTCCAAAAACCTTTGATAAGTACTATCTACAATTTGATAGAGCAGCAGAGGATAATAAGAGAGATACTGGTGATGATATGGTGAATTTCACTAATGAAAATTCTCTTGGTGGTGATAACATATATGGAACTAAGAATATTCAGTTCAATGCTATTACACCAAGGATTAACTTAATAACTCCTGGTGAGGGTACAACAATTAATGGTAAAATTAGAACCACTACTGGTACTAGTGCTGGTGGAAGTGAAGCTTCATTTGCAGATGTAGGATATGAGGAAGTTGAACTTAATAATATGAATGTATTGAATAGTCCAAGAATGGTTGCATCTCAGGTTAATGAAGTTGCTAAATTGACCAATATGCCTAAAAATAGGTCATTTACAATGACATTGGATTTAAAATCTGCTAATGAAAATCTTTCACCTGTGGTTGATCTTGATAATGCATGTGTTATCTTTAGTAGAACTAGAGTAGATAAACCAATTTCTGATTATGCATTAGATGGAAGATCGAATTCAGTTACAGAAGATCCACATGGTGGAATATATGTAACTAAAGGAATTACACTTAAGCAACCAGCAACTTCATTGAAAGTTATTGTTGCTGCTTATAGACATTCATCTGCTGACTTTAGAGTTCTTTATCAGTTACTTAGAAATGATTCTGAAGATGTTGAACAATCATATGTAGCATTCCCTGGATATGATAATTTAGAGGATACTGATGGTGATGGATTTGGTGATAGAGTTCTTGATTCTAGTAAGAATACTGGAAGACCTGATGCTAAAGTATCTGCTAATGTTGATGGTCAATTCTCTGAATATCAGTTCAGTGCTGAGAATTTAGAACCATTCATTGGATTTAAGATTAAGATTGTAATGAGTGGAACTAATGAAGCATATGCTCCAAGATTTAAAGACTTTAGAGCAATTGCCTTAGCATGATAAGAGTTGAAGGTCACAAACATTTATACCGTACTGATGATGGAGGTATCGTCAATACAGATACGGTAGAATATAATCAGTATATGAGATTGAAAAATAAACGAAAGTCTGAAAAGGATGAGATTGACAGACTGAGACGTGAGATCGATGAAATTAAGTCTATGATAAAAGACTTAAAAAATCCATAAATAGTTAAAAATCTACTTCGTCAAATGACAGTATACGTTGCTAATATCGTTATTAATGGGGGTGCTGATTTCAGTCAGACCTATGATTTGGCAGACCAAAATACTAATTCAGCAAAAGATTTAACCAATCACACAGCAGCATCTCAGATGAGAAAACATGCTGGTGCAACTGGTGTAACTACGTTTACAACTTCAATTGTTAATGCTACTGCTGGACAAGTTAGAATTGGTTTAACTACATCGCAAACTGCTGAATTAAAACCTGGTAGATATGTATATGATTTAATGTTAACTGCTCCTGATAATTCTATGACTAGGATTATTGAAGGAATGGCACTAGTAAGAGAAGGAGTTACCAAGTAATGGGAATTAGAGTTCTAAGACGAGGCACACCATCTATAAGTATTAGAGTTGGCCAAGCAGGAGCACATAAAATTGTATCGTCATCATCATTTAAAGCAGGTAACCTTGCTAGTATTAATGATGTTGATACTACAAATAGAAGTGCTACTAACTCTTTAATAATGTATAATGCTCACACACAAAAGTATGAGCATGTATCACCATATCATTTAGTTGATATGTCTGATGGTACACAAGATAATGCAATGGATGCTGGACTCTTTTAAGATTCAACAACCATAAATATATTTAAAAGTAGAAAAATTACAACATGGCTTCTCCTGTTATTCAGTTTAAGAGAGGTGCTTTCGCTAGTTTGCCAGCGTTGAAAGCAGGAGAACCTGCGTTCACCAATGACAAGTATGATCTTTATATTGGATTAGATAATAACTCTTCAAACAACAAGTTTTTCGGTTCTCACCGATATTGGTTAAAAGAAACCGCAACAGCTGGATCAGGATTGAATCTAGTTGAAGGCACCAACAATGGTGTCCACGCTTTCACAATGAAAGCATCTGCTGCAATGGCAGGAAATTATTCAGTAACGTTCCCTAATGCTCAGGGAGCAAATACAGGTATATTACAAAATAACGGTTCGGGTGTTCTAAGTTGGACTTCTGGACCGACTTTTACTGGTGTCATTACAACAGAGGATTCTACAGATTCTACAAGTAAGGATACTGGTGCTCTTATAGTTGCTAATGGTGGTCTTGGGGTAGAAAAGAGTGTTCACGTCGGTGCTGCTCTTTCTGTAACAGATAGACTATTTGTTGGTGGACAATCAGAATTTATAGGTGTTGCTACTTTCCGTGGTGGTACAGTTAGACTTGGTGATTCTGCTACTGACGATATTTACGTTGGTGGTGAATTTAAATCAAATCTAACACCTGATGATGATGTTAGTTATGATTTGGGTACTACTTCCCAAAAGTGGAGAAACTTATTCGTAGAGAATATTCAAGTTGGTGGACCAGGTATTATAACTGCTCCATCTTTCCAAGGATTTACTCATCTTGTTGGTGCAGCAACAACAGCAGTTACAACATTAGTGGTTACTGTTGCTGCTAAAACTAATAAGCATAGGTATCATCAGCAAGGTGCTTCTAATGGATATTTGATTGATGGTACACATTCACCTTTCATAAAATTCCTTCCAGGTTTAACATATAAGTTTGATCAGGCACATGCATCAAACGCAACTCATCCACTTCGTTTTTATCTGGATGCTGCTAAGAATCATGCATATACCACTAACGTAACAACATCTGGTACTCCAGGTAATGCTGGTGCATATACGCAGATTATAGTTGGTGACGAAACACCTAATGTATTGCATTATCAGTGTTCTGCCCATTCATTGATGGGTAATGCTGCAACTTTTGAATCAGGTGCTGTTAATACACCACATGATGCTGTATTCAAAGGAGATGTAGCACTTGGTGATGCTGGTACAGATACTATTACTGCAACTGGTAGATTCGATAGTGATTTAATTCCTTCTACTGATGGTAGTAGAGATTTAGGTTCTTCTACTTTAGAATGGGAAGACTTATTCCTTGATGGTACAGCAAATATTGACACATTAATTGCTGATACTGCTAAAATATCAGACTTAACTGATAATAGAGTTGTTATTGCTGGTACTGCTGGCGAACTAGAAGATAGTGCAAATTTAACATTCGATGGTTCAACACTTGCAGTTACTGGTGCACTTACAGTTTCAACTAACGCAACCATAACTGGTAATCTAACAGTTCTGGGAACACAATCAATCTTAAACACAGAAACGTTAAAGGTTGAAGATAGTTTGATTGAAGTTGGTCTTGTTAACAGTGGTGGATCACTGGTAGCACCAAGTTCAGATGCCAACATTGACGTTGGTATGATAATGCACTATTACAGTGGTTCTGCTAAGAAAGCTGCTGTATATTGGGATGATTCTGTTGCTAGAGTCGTTATTGCTTCAGAGACTTCTGAATCCACTAGTGTTTTAACTGCTTCTGCTTATGCAGCATTAGAAGTTGGATCAGTTTGGGTTAAAGATGCAGCAGGTCAAACAGAAACAATTGGACACGATGGATCACAAAGAATCCTTCATAATATCACCGTAGATGGTGGATCGTTCTAACGGTTAAAAAATAACTTATAAATATAGGTGGGAGCAATCCCACCTTTTTTATTATATGAAACTATGAATGAAACTGATTATAAAAATTTGATCATAACATATCAACAAAAGTCCTTTGATTTATTTTCTCAAGTAGTTGCCTTAGAAGCAAAACAAGCTACATTAAATCAATTAGTTAAGGAATTAACAGAGAAAGTTGAAGATTTAACTAAAAAATTAGAGAGAAAAAACAGAGGGACTAAAAAGCAAATCGCAGCGAATATTGATTCTCAACAATTCTAATGGCAAAACCAACCACCAGAAAAGAACTTCAAGAGTACTGTTTAAGACAGTTGGGTGCTCCTGTTTTAGAAATTAACGTTGATGATGACCAAATTGATGATCTCATCGATGATACTTTCCAGTATTTTAATGAAAGACACTTTGATGGTGTCGAAAAAATGTACATGAAGTATCAGCTTAGTCAGGCAGATATTGATAGAGGATCGGCAAAAAATAAAACAGAAGTTGGTATAGTAACTACAACTGCAACATCTGTGGATACTGGTGCTGGAACATTTAGTTCAAGTTGGTATGAAACATCTAATTTTATACAAGTTCCAGATGCTGTAATTGGTATTAATAATGTATTCAAATTTGATACTAGTTCTATTTCTGGTGGAATGTTTAGTATTAAATATCAGTTATTCTTAAATGACTTATATTATTTTAATTCAGTTAATCTGTTGCAATATGCAATGACAAAATCTTATCTAGAGGATATAGATTTTTTACTTACAACAGATAAAAAAATAAGATTTAATCAGAGACAAGATAGATTATATTTGGATATTGATTGGGGTGCTCAACAAGTTGAAGATTGGATAATTATTGAATGTTATAGAGCATTAGATCCTGAAAACTTTTCAGGAGTATATAATGATACTTTCGTTAAAAAATATTTGACTGCTCTTATTAAAAGACAATGGGGTCAGAATCTAATTAAGTTTAAAGGAACTAAATTACCAGGTGGCATTGAACTTAATGGACGTGAAATTTATGAAGATGCAATTACTGATTTGGCAGATATTAAAGAAAGAATGTCTACTGAATACGAACTTCCACCACTAGATATGATTGGATAATGGCACTTAATCCGTTTTTTCTACAAGGTTCTCCAGGAGAACAAGATTTGATGCAATCGCTCATTAATGAGCAATTGAAAATTTATGGTGTTGAAGTAACGTACATTCCAAGAAAAATTGTAAATAGAAGTACGGTTTTTAATGATCTTGAAAGATCTAAATTTGATGATAACTTTTTATTAGAAGCATATGTAGATACTTTTGATGGATATGGTGGTCAAGGTGAGATAATGACCAAATTCGGTATGACCATTAAGGATGAATTAACAGTAAGTATTTCAAGAGAAAGATTTGAAGACTTTATTGCTCCTTTTATGGAAGGTATGCCTGATGAGGAAATTTTAATAGATACTAGACCTAGAGAAGGTGACCTAATATTCTTCCCATTAGGAAATAGATTATTTGAAGTTAAATTTGTAGAGCATGAAGATCCTTTTTACCAGTTAGGTAAGAACTACATTTATAAACTTCAATGTGAACTCTTCGAATACGAGGATGAAATTATTGACACTTCTATTGAAGCAATTGATACTAAAGTAGAAGACCTTGGACATATTACTGACTTAACCTTAACCAAGGAGGCAGTTAATGCGACAGCAGTTGCCATTATTGGTAATGGTTGTGTTGAGAGGGTATTCATAAATAACGATGGTTCTGGGTTCACTAGTGTTCCTACCATAACTTTCTCTGCACCAAGTTCATTGCCAGGTAGTGGAACAACTGCTACTGGAGTTGGTATTCTTACTACGAGAAATAATGTTACTTCACTTGAAGCAATATATATGACTCATATGGGTGTTGGTTATGGATTAACTGCACCAACTATAACTATTAGTGGAGGTGGAGGAGTAGGTGCTGCTGCTACTGCTTCTGTTATACCTTTAAATTCCAAGGGTATACAGGAAATTAGAATAACCAAACATGGTATGGGTTATGATGAAGTTCCGTCAGTAACAATAAGTAATCCATCTTTAACACCAAATCAACCAGCATCTGTTACAGCAATTGTTGGTACAGCATCATCTCAACCAATAACAGGATTCTATATTCATGATTCTGGATATGGATTCTTCTCACCACCAACAGTTACAGTTGGTTCTGCTGCTACGGTTGGAGTTGGTACATACTGGTTCAACGAAGAAGTAGTTGGACAGACATCTAATGTCGCTGCAAGGGTTAAGAATTGGAATGAAGATACTGCAATCCTTCAAGTTGGTATTATGACTGGAACCTTCTCTTACGGAGAAAGAATACTTGGTATGAAGTCTGGTGCTAACTACGAACTCTCAAAACCAGGAGTAGCAAACACTACTACAGACTTATACGATCAGGGTGAAGACTTTGAATTTGAGGCAGATCAAATTCTTGATTTCACTGAATCAAATCCATTTGGGCTATACTAATGTTAGGAACTTATTACTACCACGAAATTATAAGAAAAACCATTATTGGGTTTGGTACGTTATTTAATAACATCTATATCAAACACCAAGATGTACCAGGAAATGTGGTACAAGAAATGAAGGTGCCGTTAGCATATGGTCCTTCCCAGAAATTCTTATCAAGGTTGGAACAACAACCAGATTTGAATAAAATGGTTGCTATAACTTTACCGAGGTTATCATTTGAGATGTCAGATATTGCATATGATGCAACAAGAAAATCAGGTATTACTCAAACATTTAAGGCAGTTGATAGTAGGGATAATAAATTAAAGAAAGTTTATATGCCTGTTCCATATACTCTTGGATTTGAATTGAGTGTTATGGCAAAATTAAATGATGATGCTTTACAAATTGTAGAACAAATACTTCCTTATTTTCAACCATCATTTAATTTAACGATAGATTTGGTTAAAGAAATTGGTGAAAAGAGGGATGTTCCTATTGTTTTAAGTGATATTTCCTTCCAAGATGATTATGAAGGAGACTATGCTACAAGAAGAGCATTAATATATACTTTAAGATTTGAAGCAAAAACCTATCTCTTCGGACCTGTCGCAGAATCTTCAGAAGGACTTATCAAAAAAGTTATTGTGGATACTGCTATGGATACTAATGTAGCACAAGCTAAGAGAGAGATGAGATACACTGTTGAACCAGATCCAATCACTGCTGCACCAGGAGATGACTTTGGATTTAGTGAGACATCATCATTCTTCAGTGATTCTGCAGATTACAGTCCAACACAACAAGCTGACGTATAAAGAACAATGTCTAGTTATGATCCTATTGATGAAACATTTAATACTACCAGTAGTATTGAAGTAAGTAATACACCAGAAGGTGGATGTATTAAGAGACAAGATGCTCTTAAGAATGTTACTGATGATGTAGATAAGGATTATGAATATACTCGTTCCAATTTATATTCACTTATCGAAAAAGGACAAGAATCTCTTAATGGCATTATGGAACTTGCAGGTGAAAGTGCAAGTCCAAGAGCATATGAAGTCGCAGGACAAATCATTAAATCTGTTGCTGATACTACAGATAAATTAATGGAACTTCAAAAGAAGGTCAAAGAAATTGATGAAGATAAAAGAAAACCAACACAAGTTACTAATAACGCAGTATTTGTTGGATCAACTTCTGATTTATCTAAAATGCTTAAAGATGGACTTTTGAACAATGACAAAAAATAATACCCCCTGGGAAGAAGATAGTATTCAAGTTAATGATGCTGATGGAAATTTAGCATTTGAGGTAATTGATTTGGTTAAACCAGAAAAATTAGTTCCTACTTTTGTAAAAGGTGCTGAGTATTCGGATTGGAGGAAGGAATTAGATGTCTGATCAAATATATCTTGGTAATCCCAATTTAAAAAAAGCAAATACTCCACATGAGTTTACAGAAGAGCAAGTTATTGAATTTATTAAATGTAAGAAGGATCCAGTATATTTTGCTAACAATTATATAAAGATTGTTTCTTTGGATGAAGGATTAACTCAATTCCATCCATATGATTTTCAGGAGAAGTTGATTAGAAACTTTCATGAAAACAGATTCAATATCTGTAAGATGCCTAGACAGACTGGTAAGTCTACTACATCTGTATCATATTTGTTACATTATGCTGTTTTTAATGACAGTACAAACATTGGTATTCTTGCTAACAAGGCAGCAACTGCTAGAGATTTGTTAAGCAGATTGCAGATTGCATATGAGAATTTGCCTAAATGGATGCAGCAGGGTATAATATCCTGGAATAAAGGTA
>VTLG01003375.1_pt1 | contig 10016 bp, 8 predicted proteins | sample 4694571 | NCBI WGS metagenome assembly VTLG01 (sample SAMN12604809, study PRJNA352737) | marine metagenome | biome: ENVO:00000447; feature: ENVO:00000209|ENVO:00000569|ENVO:01000036; material: ENVO:00002151; isolation source: viral sequences binned using virsorter ...
GTTGCAAGTAATTCTTTCTTAGTAAGAGTTAAAGTAATCTTAAATCTATGAGCGCCTTTAGCTGCATAGTTTGAAGAACCTTGGGCATTATCTAAAAGGTTAGGATCATCTTCAGGAGTAATTAAAGATTCTGTTACTGTAAATCCAATTCTATAAGAAGGTGTGTTTGTATATTTGTCAAGTACAATAGTTTGTCCTGTAGTTCTACACATAAAACCATGAATAAAGAAAATACCTTCTGTTACACTTGCGGCCGAACCAGTTGAAGAAGCAGCTGTAGCCTGTAATTGTACTGAAGCTAGATTAGCTGCATAAGATGAAATAACTCTATCAGCAGAAAGTTCTTCATCATCACTAAAGGTAGTAGTAACATTATCAGTTGTATTTGTTCCTGTATATTTTACAAACAAAGTATCAGGATCACCAGCTGTTGTTGCTACAGCATAACCTATAACTTGTGCTTTTACACCAGAAGTGCCACCTGTAAGAATAGCTCCTTCAGTATACGTTATATTATTCCATGTACCCGCTGTATATTGTTCTAGATATGCTGAAATAGCAGAAGGTGTTGGTGAACCAAATGTAGGTTGTAATTTAACAGCATAGTATTTGTCATCATATGCAACACTACCAGGTATAACAATTGTACCTTCTTTAAAGAAATGATTACCAAACTGTTCAATTTGGTTTTGTAGAATTGTTTGGAGTGTTGTTAATTCTCGGGCCTGTACTGCAAACCCAGGACGAAATAGAACACGATAAAAATCATTGTCTATATTAAAAGAGTCCCAATACGGGGATACATTAAAATCAGTTGTTGCTGGCATATTAGAATTCCACTATAAGCTTAATATTTTCTGTTTGGTCTGTGGCCCTTGAAATGGGGGCTCTATCTTCCACATAAATTGTACTCCCACTATAATAAGCAATTTCAGGATTAGTTATTGATGCAATAGTACCAGTTGCACTTGAGGCAGATGTTACCACATCAGTTGCCGCAAAGGCTATTTCACTACCAGATGCATTTACACCAGTCCACTGTGTTTGAATGTATTTTAAAATCTTGGTGGTAGAATCCCATGCAACAACTACACCAGCTGCACCAGATGGAGCAGAAATAGTTTCATCAGCAAGAAAGTTGCCGGGAGTTCCACTAAACGTCATCGACTTCAATGCGTTTCTTGTAGCAGCAGTAGCTGGACTACCATCATAATTATTAGGATTAAGAACAATACCCACTCTACGAAAATCTTGGTCTACTACAAAGTCACCAGAACCTTCTGTTCCTGAAATTGTGGTATTTGTCATTATATAAAAACCACCCAATTCATTAACGGCATTATAACCGTGACCACCAGGCGGGCCTATAATTGGTGTAACGATTGCAGATGTTGCAGGTGTACCAATACCACTGATACCATCTATATTACAATCTGCAAAAGTATATTTACCTCCATCATTAACAGAAGTCACAGCTGTAACTACACCACCAGTAACAGTTATATTGAATGTAGCAGCAGTACCACCTCTCAATACACCATCACCTTGTAATACTTGATCAGTTGCACTAAAATTACCACCGGATGCATAATTGGACCCACCTCGCATAATTTTATAATGTATTACAGCTCCATCATCAGCCGCACCCGCTACTGTAGAGTTAGTAACCACTGGCATAAAGTCTGCCGTTAAGAAATCTGTAATTTGTGTAGTGGTAAGGCTATACATATACTTCCACCAATATCCATCTGCTGTATTAAGTTCTACATTAGATGTACCAGTTGGCTCTACAGTAGAAGCCGCACCTCCATTATTCCACATACACTTATATACATTGTTAGTTGAACTCAACACATAGAAAAGTGTAGTTGATGCCCAAAGATTTGTGCCGTCGTTTTCGGTTTTTACAATGTCACTTGCAGTAGATGACCACTGGGCTCCGTAATCGCCTCTGTAGTAATCATATATTGTACCTGTTGTCCAGTTATGTCTCGGTATTGCATACTGAATATCTGCGGCCGCAATTCTTTTTGCCGCAAGCATATCCCGAAAATACATATACTCGTCATCGACGTTATCTAAAGGTGTTGGGGGTGCAGAATCAGTACCACCACCAAACGGAGTAGTAGCCGTCCAAGGTTGTGGTCTACCCACGAATAGGTAGAAAGACGTATTTGCCTCACTAAAAGACTCGTAGAATTGCTCTGCATTGTTAAGTCTGAATTTATTTGTTACGATTGCTGCCATGGCATTAGTTCTCTCTAATATTTATTAACTATTTATATGGATTAATTAAGTCTTCCATAGAGTTATTTCGGTTGGTGCGGTGATATTATTCTTCCGCTGGGGATATGCTGCAATATCCGCTATGGTTAATGCAACACCTCTCCAATCTGTTGCCCAATCTTTAATTCTGTAGCCAGAAGCTCCAGTTTGTGATCGAGCCAATCTTACTAATGTAAGGTTCGCATTGATAAGATGTGAGGCGGCTGTAGTTCCATTAGCCCCTCTTGTTGCACCTGTTAAGTTGCCTGCACCAGATGCCGACGATCTTCCTGTATATGTTATTTCTTCAGTGCCTAATTTGATTGTTCCTTGTGTAGGAAGATCAGCTGTTTCGGCTACTGGTATAGTAACAACCACATCATTTATAGCACTAGTAATAGTAGTCAACATATTCAAATAAACTGGATAGACTGCCATACTATTGAATGTTCTACTTGATCCCGCAGATGATACCATACCATACGAGAATTTCCATTCTTGAGCATCACCAATTCTCGGATGAAATGCATACTTATCACCGGTCATATAAACTGGTGGCTTGAGTATCTTAACATAACGATATAATGTTACATCTCTAAACCCTTGTAACCCATGAATGTTTACAATAGTTGCCGTACCTGAATATACACCAGACATGGTTATAGTTTCACCAGGATCAAACAAAACTGATCCTGGTGCTAATGGCACATCACCACCAGCGAGTAATTCATAATACAACAAATTAACACCGTGGTCATTTGTAGTATCTAAAATTGCTGTGGCTGTTGCACCCGATGTATTACCAGTTATCAATGCACCCTTTGTAATAGTGCCTGATGATCCAGATATTCTAAATGAATTCATAAAAGTAGCTGGGTCGTGAACACCAACAGCTGGGAATGGATTGATAGGTAATTGATCTGTTGTACCAAGACGGCGACCAAGTAACATAGTATAAACAACTTTCATTATTGGCCCAAGTCCAACAATAGATGTTATATTAGCGATAGATTGTACTACGGTTGAAATATCTACTTGGCCAAATACAGCCCAACCAGCCGGATGAACTGATGCTAGTAATTGATCTCTCCATGTATTAATAGAAGAAGATGATTTTACAACATAAGAATAATCCTGATAATAATAACTGTCTTGAATTTTCTTAGTTCTTTCATCAAGGAATCCATCTTCGTTTAAATATCGTCCAGAAGTTTCTCCCAATGTACCATGATCGCCACTCATAGATGTGGCCTTGTAAGAATCTATAACAGCTGTTGCACCAGATTGAAACCCAGTAATAGTTTCACCTGATTTTTCAGGACCCGCTTGAAAGGAACCTACAACATTATCTAACTTTATAACATTTCTAGACGTATCAACTTCTTTAAAACGACCAGTAGCTCCAGATGTTTGACCTGTTACAGTCTCATTAAGAACAAAAGAAGTAACAGAAAAATCAGTACACAATAAATTTGTAAAGCCTGTGATAGTTACGGTGTCGGTATAATGAACACCAGCGTCTAGAATTGTAACATCTCTAATTTCACCAACACCAGTACCCTTAGCATAGATGGTGGCTCCCAATCCTACAGCCACTGAATCTACACTAGCCGTATATGTTGAAGTACCACCAGTTATAGTATCACTAGCATTAAAAACTCCCGTTAAAGGTTTATATATGACTGTAGTTAAAGTCCTAGATATTACGGTACCAGTTGCGGTAGAATTAGATCCTGTTATAGTTTCTCCTATAGTAAAAAGTCCAGTGGCACTACTAACAGTTAAAGTACCAGACACAGACAATAAAGGAGTCTTAGTATATCCTTCTCCTGGTGTTGTTACTACAACATCTGTAACATCACCATTACCTGTTCCACTCTCTTGAGCTATCTTATTACCTATTATACCATCATCAAATACTGTAAAATTTTCCATTACAATATGATCTACGGCACTCATATTATAAGCATCTTCTTGTTCTACATAATTAGTTACTGCTCCCGCAGAATCCTCTAATATAATATCACCAGCTCCATAAGCACCACCCGCTTCTAATTCTATTCCCCATTCACCAACAAGGTCTCCTGCTTCTGGTGCAATACCACCATTTACCAATGCTACCTGGGCTTCTAAAAAGGATCCGTTTGTATTAGCATTGTTTACAGAAATAAGATCCCCAGTAGTATAACCAGCCCCACCCACATCTACAATAATAGAATTTATATCACCAGATGTTAAAGAGTCAATTCTAACTGAAGCATCATTACCATTATCAGCTGTTACTCCCAAAGGATCAGCTATATCAAAATATTGACTAGATGAAGAATTAGTTAAATTATATTCAGTTACAATACTTCTTAATTTACCAGTAAGAGTTAAATCCGGATCCGCATTAGAAGTAGCAGTAATAGTATGACCTGTCCAAAATGTTCCATCTAAACTACTATCACTTAATACCAATTCATATACATCCTGTCCACCATACTTAAAAGCAGTTATACTATCTACTAAAGCAGTAGCCTTACCAATAATAGAATATCCTAAACCATAGTAAGCACCTCCCGGAAGAATACTTAAATCTGAAACTGCACTTTGTGTAATTTCTTGACCAACTAATTTAAGTAAATCAGATGTACCTTCCACAGAATCTTGCGTCTGTATCTCACCACCATCTTCATTCAAAATAAAAATATCACCAGCAGAAGCTGATGCATCTTCCATTAAAAAGGTATCATCACCTTTAGTCACTCTTAAAATTTTATCTTCAGACCAATTACCAGCTGAGGCTCTAAGCATATCCGTTCTAGGATAGGATAAAGTAACATCTTCATTTAGAAGTATTCTGAAAAACAATTCATGTCCTTTTCTCGTACCCTTAGCACGATAAAGGTCTTTAATATTCTTTAACAGATTTCGTTCGTTTACTCCAGCTGTTAAATCTTTTGGTATTGTTCTTAGGAATGCTTCCTTAAATTGGTCAAAAAATGAATCAATAGTTTCATCAACATCCGCATACTCCATAAGTTGTTGAATGTTTTGCACCGGGTTGGCTGTATAGTCGGATATAATACCAGTTGCGTTTGATGTACTACCTATAACTTGTTCACCAATAAGAAAATCATTTTGGGAAGAAATAAAGAGGCGAGAATTTGCATTTATATCTTCTACTCTAACTACTGAGGTCGCTCTAGAAATTTGACCTACAATCGTTTCTAGATTTTCAAAAGCTCCAGCTGTAGTATCTTCAGTTAAAATAGTATCTGCTTCACCAGGTCGATATATATTTGTATCTTCTAAAATGATATAATTTAAGGCAGTAACCCCTACAGCTTGGGATTCACTAATAATAGAATCAACAGAACCTAAAGTAGTCAGCTTTAATTCCGCAGACTCCATAAACTCATAATACGCCTTCATAAAGGATATGAAGTTCGGATTTTCTGATCTTACAAAATCGGGAAGCTGATTTTCTACTAAAGTAGAAACTTTATTTTTTAATGTGGCCATTACGTTGAATAGGTAGCGGTAGTACTATAATTTACACCAGCATCTCCTGCGCCTGCGGCGATTGTGTCTGCTACACCTGTTACTGAAAGATTAACCAAATCTACTTCCAATACTTGATTGCGAACGGGCACCACATCATTTGATGCAGGCTGTACTGTTATTCTTATTGAAGTACTTGTAGCACCATCAACATCTCCAACTGTTCCAATATTAATTTTAGTAAGTATAACATCTCCGGTTAGATAATCTATTGTACCTACTGAACCAGAAACCAAATATACTTTTGTTGTACCAGAAATATAATAAGCAAATACTACACCAGAACCATCATCTTCCAAATAGTAAGTATTGGAATCACCTGTTATAGTAAATCCCGTTGAAGTAAGTATACCGCCATGCACTACACCTGTAGTAAGGAGATTATATCCAGTAAACGGATGATAAAGAGCATTAGAAAAACTTATTGTATACTTTAAGGCTGAAGCCAACGTAGGCTTAAATGTTTTGCTGATGTTTATTGTTGTGATATTAGATAATACAGCCGGATCTACTTCATCAATCAAAGTAGTAAATGGTGAATATCTAAACACCTTTTCAAATTGTTCTAACTGAGTAGTACTATAGCTAGTGATAGCCGTAGTAATCAAAGAGGCTAATGCTTCAGTTGTTTTAGTTGTTGCATTAGCATCATACTTAAATGTTATTGTAGGAATAACCTTAGTAGTTTCTAAATCAATCACCTCTGGAGTAACACTCACTACATTATAATCTTGGAGTAAAGTTACAATAGATGCCTTTGTAGATGTAGTTAATACCGTTCCTGTGTTGGGTAAAATACTAATATAAACTTTACCATATACTGCTGGGTTATTATATTCTCCACCCCATACTGCTATTGCTTTTACATTAGGATATAATTGAGGCACAATAGCCTTATAGTCTGCGGCTGTAACTGTTCTATTTTGTGCTGCATAACTAAATGGAGCATTGTATTTAATAGTATCAATTGTTTCTGGTATAGCTCCACCAGCTGCTACACTTTGTATTACTACACTAATATTATTAAACCCACTTAAAGCTGATGCGGCTGTAAAAGATTGAGCTCCGTTTGCATCTGTTCCATTAGTTACTACATAAGATAATTGAACTATGTTACCATCAATTAAAGATTGACCTACAACCCCATCACCAAAATATACTTCCCATTCACCATCTAAAGTTTCTTGAGTAAAAAATACCGTAGATGTACTTTTTACTTCTACCAAATTATTAGCTAAGGTATAAGTTGTAGTTGTAGTATCAGAAATACTATTTTGAACCTGCACCAGTATTGTAGATATATCAACATTATCATTATCTAAAATAAATTTCTGATCTGCATCATTAACATCTACAGTGTAATTAGTAGTCACCCATGATCCTTCATAAATTGGAATATTAGAATAAGTATAAACTCCTGATGTTGGTTGTAATGTTCTAGATGTAACATTTACAAATTGATAATTAACTCCACTAATCGTCGTATTAAAAGCATAACCAGCAGGCATAACAACCGATGCAGTATTAGCATCATTAACAGTTACATCTACATAAGCAATAGCAGCCTTTGCAGATGTTGGTGTATAGCCTAATGCCTTCGCATGAGAGGTTACACTGTTTCGTTTTACTGCCGTGTCAAGGAACATTTCATTAGCAGCCATGTTCGCCATGAAGGCATTGTAGTGGGTATTGTAAGCCAGAGTATCAAGTAATACAGTCATACCTGATCCTTCAAAATCAAAATCAGTAAACTCGGTCTGACCTTTTAAATAAGTTTTTAAATTAGATTTAATACCATCAAAATCTAATTCGGTAATGTTCATTTTACCTTTTGTGTTTATGCCTGCCATTATCGTACTCTCTCCAATAAAACATCTATACTCTGAATATTAGGATCATTTTTTAGTCTAAAATTTATAGTAATATTTAAACTATTATTGTCCATGTGTTGAAATGATGGATCTATTACTTCAACAGATGTAACTGAAACTCGTGGCTCGTAATTTTCTAAAACTTCTTCTATTCTATTTCTAACCAGAGTTTGAGTAATTGGTGTAAACTGTTCAAATAAAAGATCCCTTACATTAGAAGCAATTTCTGGATGAAAAGGATGATCAAATCTATTAGTCAACACCAGATTACGGACTGATCGTTTAATATCTTGAACGTCCGTAACTTGTGTTACATCTCCCGTAACTGGATTAGGCGTAAAGAATAAACTAAAATCCTTATAGATGTAAGTATCTCTAGGTGAATTATTAACACCTTGAGCATCTGTAAAGCCTGTATTAACTTGTTCTGCTGGAGTTGCCATTATGTACTATTTATGTTATTTACCCTGGCCTCTGTACTTTTTCCAACTACGTCTTTTGTTTTTATTTTTCGGACGTGATCGTACAGAATCTCCTATAGATGTTCTCTTTTTTACAGGTTCTCTATATATCCCCACACTAAATTGTTTAGCCATTCTTTCTCCTTGGTGCTTTCTTCTTTGGCTTATTATTATTGTGATGGTGATGGTGATGATGTTCTTCTATCAACTTCTCTTCCTTTTTCCAGAACACCTGTACTAACCCAAACACTGCTAAACCAAGAAATCCTATATCATATCCAAAGTGGATTAAAATTCCAGTTACAATCATTATTATTCCCAAACTTACTTCTTTATCAAACTCTTTCAATTGTTCCAACATTATATTTCTCCTAAATTATTAAGGTCCAGCAAATACATTAGGTGAACCTGCTGCCACCGATGTACATCCTGTAATACCATCCCCTATTCTTCCACATCCTTTATTGTTTACAAACACAGTCGTACTACCAGTAGCAATCGGCGCTGAGTGACCCGGACAAGGTGGAACATTAGGGGGCAATAAATGTGATGTGTTATTATCTCCTTGTCGGGATACTCCAATATTATTTGCAAACACATTTGAACTCTTATCTAATCTTGTCATACCTGTACAATGTGTTACATCAGCATCACCAAATCTAGTTACTGCTGGCATTTTTTTCTATCTCCATTAATGCTTGTAATTTATCATTAAAGACTTCCATCAATTCGTGATCTTCTACAGTATGAGGTGGCTCAGGCCAATCCGGATCAAAAGATATAACATGGTCAAACGAATTAGGTATATCATCGTAATCAGTATAGGTTATCAACTCCCCTCCTGTCTTTATTACATATTCTCCTTTCATTATCGTGTACTATCCACTACACATTTCCATATAACCGGTGTCTTATCATCTTCTTTAATCCAACCATGGAACCTTCGTTCATTGGAAAAGGATCTCTTACCTAAAGTATAAATATCATCTTCTAGTTGATCAGAATATCCATCCCAGATACCAGCTGTTTCTGTTGTTTTAGTTCCTGTCAAAGTTTGTTTACCAACATTAACTGATGGTATAAACGCATGGGCTACATCAATATTAGATATAAGGTCTTGTAAGTTTCTAATATTCTCACCACCTATACCAGAACCCGCCGTTACAGGATCATTCACATTAAGAGCTAAACCATGAGAATCTGCATCTATAAGTGGTGGATCGGATGCCACTGGATTGGGCAAGTCAGTTACCAATAGAGTCATAGTCTCTGCAATATAAGCAGGCTTACCTACGGCCGCAATTGCAGCTTCATCAGGTGCAGTAGGTGTAGCACCAGTGGCTGCCGTAGCATCACCAGCAGTAGGACCATTCAAATGAATTTCCGAACCACCAGTAACTTGAATATTACCACCACCCTTTATATTCATAATGCCACCAGATTGAGTATTCATTACTCCTCCCGATTTAACATTCATTACATCTGCCGCATCCACAAATATATCTTCACCGGCTTTAATATTAACATTACCATCAGTATTTTTCGATGCAGTAATATTAACATTTTGATTTACTGATTCTATTTCTAAAACATTATCTGCGGTTATACTAAATTCACCACTACCAGATACAGTGTTCTTTGTAGATTTCATATTAATACCACCACCCACTTCTGGTGGATCAGAAGCACAGGCAGCTAAAATATTAACATCTTTCCAACCAGATGTAATATTTAAATCCTTCTTACAGGCTTCAATATCCATTTGCTGTTTTGCAGTAATACGAATATCACCACCAGATTCAGCAGCAGCATTATCCGTACCAGCCGCAAGAATTTCTAAATCACCAGATACGGATGTAAGGTTATAATCAGT
>VTLG01005102.1_pt1 | contig 10016 bp, 13 predicted proteins | sample 4694571 | NCBI WGS metagenome assembly VTLG01 (sample SAMN12604809, study PRJNA352737) | marine metagenome | biome: ENVO:00000447; feature: ENVO:00000209|ENVO:00000569|ENVO:01000036; material: ENVO:00002151; isolation source: viral sequences binned using virsorter ...
AATAATGCGATCACTGTCTCGACCATTATTGTGTCCCATTTTTATAATGTATTTCTCTGTTAGCATCCTTGAGCTTTTCAATATCCATTAACACTTTGTCCATTTGTTTTCTTAAAAACTCAATGTTAACTCTATTCAACGCCATAGACTCAATGTGTTTGTTTAACTTATCCGTGGTTTTGTAAAGATCCTCGATCATCATGAACTGCTCAGAATCTGCTGGCAAACTGCCCAGCTGGCCCCGGGGCCACTTGATCCGGAATTCTGTATTCTCGGTTAAATCTTTTTCCATTAATTCTAATGTTGTTGAAATTTTATTTTGAGTCTCAATAATACCGAAGTAAGCCCACGTGCCGATTGCGACCATGGTGATCAAACTTAAAACCGTTTTCATCGGCATCTGCACTGCGGCTTCTTCTGAGATTTTTAATGGTTTGCCCATATTATTGTGATAGTGGATTAGAAGTATTAACCTTTATTTCCTCTATTTGTACTTCTAGTAATTCAATTTGCTTTTGTAGCACAGCGATATCTTTGTCATTACCAGAAATTTCTCCCATATTGTCGGAAATCATTTGCTGATTATTACCTATTTGTTGTGCTAGAGGTGTAAGATCAGGTCCAGTTTGTTCAGTTAGGGTATTAAGTTTAGTTGTAATTTCACCATACTTAACAAAACCCCCACCGATAGCTACGATCGCTGCTATTAATGCAGCCACACCTGCTAATTGATCCTTTAAGTTAAATTTTCCCATTTTTTAATAACTCCAATTCTTTTAACAATCTTTGTTTTTTGAGATTTATCTCGTGCAAAGCTTCTGCCTTGACCGCTACCTTATCATTTTTAATATAGCTTGCAAGACTAACATTAGCGTAAATTTGTCGGTTATCAAAGATATTTGGCTGGTCTAAATAAATGTCTTTTGGCTCATAAAATAAGGCTTTTGAATATATATCTAATGAAGCTTGTTCGCTAGCCATAGCTTCTAATTTTATTATATTTTTAATTTCTAAATTTTTTGCGATATCTTTGACGTCAGAATCAACTCTATCCATCACTCGTTCAATATTTTTAACAAGAGCTTTTTTCTGTTGTATCTTTTTTTGTTTGGAATTATTTGCTGACGCAACCTTTGCAGTGCTTTCGCTACTGGATTCCTTTTCAGCACTTTCTTCTTTTTTCGTTTCTTCTTTTTTAGCAATCTTAGATTCTTTTTTTACTTTTTCTTTTTTTTCTTCTTTAGCTTCTTTTTTTTCTTCGACTGCTTTTTCTTTTTTTTCTTCATGTGTGTTTTGTACCATTTTTGTAGGTTGTTTTGCAACTGTTTCTTTACCTGGTGGAGCAGAGGCTACGGCTTTCGCTTTTGGTTCTTCCTTCGGCGTTGATGAAACCGTTTCTTTTTTAGATACCATTGGTAATGTTTCCTTAGGCGTTTCTGTCTTTGCACTTATTGTCTCCTGAACTGTTTCTATAACTTGTTTTTTAATAGTTTGAACTGTTTTTGTTTCTTTTAATTCTACTATTGCTGTTTCCATTTTGGCAACAGTTTCTATTGGTGTAGCTGCTGGCGTGTAAACCTGTAATTCAATTTTTTCTTCTTCAAAAACAAGTTCTACCTGCATACCCTGGCTAAGAGATCCTGTTTCAATAAGTTGTTCTTCAACACCACTTTCAATACCAGAAATTACCTCCCAAATCTCACTCTCATTAAGATTAGCTGTGCCTAATGCTTCATTAAGTTCTTCCAATTCCTGTGTTGTAAAAACTTCATACTCGTCTGTTGGAAAAGCTAAATTTAATTCAGCGCCTAATAAGTTCGGTCCTCTAGTAACAACTGTAGTACTTTCCGATCCATCAATTCCTTTCCAGTACCATTCATACGAATTGGCTCCAACTCCATTATATAAAAGACTATCTGTAAATTTTTTTGAGTTTGCATTATATCCTGCATCATCGGTTCTAGTTGTAGTCATTTCTGCTAATGTATTACCACTTGAATCTTTAATTTTAATATGAAGACTATAACTATCTACTGGTCCGGCTGAACTTCCACATTGATGTGCTGATCCAGTCCATTCACAATTTTGCACAGAGAAATATGAATCTAAACCTATCCCACCATCTAATTTCTTTTGATTTGATGTATGAGAATTGTTGCTTTCATCAACACCCGTTAAACCTACTAAAGTACCACTAGCGGATACTTTCATATCATGGCTAGCTTCTAGTTCACCTGTAAAAGCGTGACCGCATGCATTACTAACTTGTGTATCACAAGTAATTGTAAAACCATTATGAGTGCTGTTGTTTGTAAGAGCTGTGTTTGATCCGGTTTTTACACCATCTAAATCAAAAGCATCTCTGCTTGAAGATGTTGTACCTGCATTTGGTAGTATATTCTCTATTGTAGCTGTATCATTTTCATCAGCTTGAGCTTTATAAATACTACACGAGCCTATAAAATAGCACGCTAAGAAAAAAATAAAAATTTTTTTTAGTCTAGCTTTTATTTCGGTTGTTTCCATGAAACCTTCTTATTAGTAGATATATCTGCTGGAAGAGGTTTAGTATCAATAACAGGATTAACTGTTTCTCTTTTTTTCATACGTTTAACGTACGCTTTATAATCAGGTCTTTCAAAATCATATTTTTTCCATAACGCCATAGCTTCTTTACCAATACGGCCATCAATAGGACAAGGTGTACCAGCGTTAATCATAGCTTCAAAAACTCTTTCGTCTTGGCACAATATTGCAACAGCTCCTACTTTCATCCCAAAGTCGTTTAAAATCCGAGCTAGTTTAAGTCGTTCACAATTTTTGTCAATAAAATGTTTTCCACCAGATATACCTACACCAAATGTTTGTACACCTGCTGATGCGCCTACAGCGCAAACGTCTTGTGTCATTGAGTTATATGAAGGGGCTCCCGCAGAAGGAGGTGCACTTCTTATATCTGAATTAGATGTATTATTTGTTGTTGAAGTGCTAGAGCTTCCTGATTCATAAGTTGTAGCACCGCCGGTGTATCCACCTTCAATCGCTGTATTAGATCCAGAAACATTGGTTTGTGTTGAACCTGCATAGGCAGACGTTGAACACACCAATAGTATCAGGAATAATAAAGTAGACAGGTATTTCATTGTTCCTCCTAGAAACAATTCATTTTATCTATTTCAGCTGGCTTCCCATTTTTAAAGAACCACACATAGCTAGATACAACATTGCCTTCATCGGTAACAACACATTTTTTGCCTACCGAGCAGGCGCTTAATGCAAATAGTAATGCTAATACTAAATATATTTTATTCACATGCCTCACAGTCTTGGGTACTGTCAATAACAACACCACCCGTTTCATAAGTTTTGTCTTCTTCTCTTTGCATACATTCGCAGTTTTCACATGTACAATCTGAATGATCTGCTTCTACACAGTGACACATGTGATTACATTTTTTACAAAATCTATCGGTCATAATTATTTATACAAATCTTTAAAAAGCCATTCTATGTACTTTTTCCACAATTTTTTAATCATTCTGTTTATCCTCAATATTATAGAAGTATTTGTCCGAGTCTTCAGTTCTCCATCTACGACTATTTTCAACAGTCCAATCACTAGTTTGCACCTTCCAATTCGGAACTTCATCTTTCACAGTGAAAGATGGAATACTCCATATTAATCTATTATTTGGCTGAGCCGCATAATTGCCGTTTTCCAAGGCAAGTATGTGTGCGCACTTATGTTCGTGCGGAATTTCGGAATGATCCGTATCTACTATATTACTCTCTGGATGGCTCCAGTCAATAGTAAAAAGATAACTACCGTGATACCAATTTTTGTCTTTTCCTATGAATTTCCCAGATTGTCCACCTAGAATATCGTAAGTAGTAATAGCAGGATAATAACTAAAACAATTCCATAACTCCAGCTCGTCAAGTCGCATCCTAGGAACTTTTTTGACATCAAAGCCTCTTTGGATAAAGGCGCTAATCGGTAAACGATAGAAGATAGCACCATTTTCCATAACTGCATGGAAGAGTATTGCACGGCCTGAAATCGATGCCATGCCAAAGATGATACAGTCTTCAACTTCTCCCACATGTCCGGTAAGGTCATAGAGAAACTCTCTTCTGATTTGCGCATAAATCACGGGTATGTTTGCGTTTAGATATGCCATTTAACATAAAATCCTTAAAGTGCTGCGATTATTAAAATCACAAGTACAACACCTGCACCGATCACAACTTTTCTGTGATCTTTCCACATGTGTTCAATTGCTTCTTTTATCATTTCCATAGTTTCCTCCTATTTTTGAGATAAGTATAATATATATTTCTGCGTCAATTTCAATTTTATTATCTTCATTTCTTATGGATAAAAGCTCTTCAATTCTACTCAATCGCCCCCCAATGTTTTCCATATTCATAATCAACTTTATTAGGCACTTCAAGTTGGACAGCTTCTTCCATGATCTGAATCACTTTTTTTGCCTGATTCTCATTTTCAACAGAAATATTTAATTCATCATGAATTTGAATTAAAGGTATTATATTTTCTTTGTATAGATCTAACATTGCTTTTTTTATCATATCAGCCGCAGATCCTTGTATAAGTTTATTAAGAGCTTTATAGGTAAAAGCTCTCTTGATCCCTGGTCCGTGTTCCAAGAGTGCTTCTTCATGAGACAATGCTTTATGGATACCAAATTGACTAGGTTCCCATTTGTTAAAACGACAAAGTCTACCTAGCAAAGTTCTTATTTGACCTCTTCTTTCCGCTCTGTCTGTAGCATGATTCATAAGTTGTTTTACAAAAGGAACTCTTGCATCATATTTTTTTATTATTTCTTCTGCCTTACTATCTTCTACCCCCAACTCTCCTTTTAATTTATTTTTACCCATACCATAAAATTTACCTAAATTAATTGTTTTCGCCTGGTCACGTGGTATGTTTGCCATATCGGCTACAATAGTGTGAAAATCTGCATTTCCATCTTTGTAATTTTCTTTAAATTCTTCAGCTCCTGGTAAACCGGTTAAACATGCATAATGTACCACCAACCTAGGTTCTTGTTGAGAGTAGTCGAAGCAACCCCACGTATGCCCTTCCTCGGGCACAAATAAAGCTCTTAATTGGTTTCCCATATCACTCCCTGTTCTAGGTATTTGTTGTAAATTTGGATGGGTCATTGAAAATCTTCCTGTCACCGTTCCGCCAAATTCTGATCTTAATTGATTTATGTCAGCGTGTATTCTACCTTTGTGAACATATCTAAAGATCGATTCTATAAAGGTAGTTCTAGCTTTGTTTGCTTGTCTAGCATTACTAATTAAATTAATTACATAGTTGCTGTGATTTTTTAACCAATTTTTAGTAAAACTAGGTGCACCCGTTTTTTCTGTTTTTGGGTAAGGTAACTTTAGATGTTTAAAAACTTTTTCGACACTTCTCGCAGCCCAAAGATCAGGAGCAAATCCTATTTCATCTTTTATACCTTGTATCATCTTGTTTTCTATTTTTATAAGATTTTTTTTCACTGCTTCAGCATGCTCCAAATCTATTCTTACTCCTTTTGATTTCATTGCTACTAAACAAGGAAACAGGGAAGTTTCTAATTGAAAAATAGCGTGCAGATCCTGATATCCTATTTCTTTTTTAAGCTCTTGCCATAAAGCCAGTGTAATTTCAGCATCTTTCTCTGCGTATTCTCCAACATACATAGCCGGAAGTTTATACATTTCTGCTTTTGGATCTATTCCCCAGGCTATGGCTGCTTCTTGCAATGCAGTTTCATTTTTTCCGATACCTACGTACTGTTTAGAGACGCTATTTAAATCATATCTCATTCTATTTTCATCAACCAAAGATGTTGCAATCATGGTATCAACAATTTCACCATTTATTTTTAATCCTAGACTTTGAATCCAGCAGACGTCATACATAGCATTGTGAAAAATTTTTATAGAAGGGTAGTTTAGAATCGTTTTAAACCAAGATAAAACTTTTTTCCTGTCCATATTACCCCCGCCTTCATGAGCTATTGGATAATAACCACTCCAATTTGAAACAGCGACAGCAATACCTACAACTTCTCCATCTTCTCTGAAAGTTCCAGGACCCATTTTCATTAGGTTAGGATCTTTGGTTTCTAAGTCTATTGCAATTTCATCGTGTTCTGATAAGTCCGGAAAAACGTTGGGATGAACCCATTCGGTTTGAGGTTTAAACAGAGGACGCTGCATTATTTTAATATCCCCCAGGAATTAGGTTTATCAGTAGGTTTAACTTCTTTTGATTTTTCTTCGGGTGGATAATCTCTCTCAATAATCATTTCTATAAAATGGATAGCTTTCAACAAATCTTCCTTTCCTCCTTTATTTTGATGTCGACAGATATATTTTATAGCGCATCCCTCTGGAAAAAGCAACTTGTTCTCAATCACAAATTTACTTGGCTGAATCGAAAAATTCTGATAGTGTTTTCCGCCGATTTGTTTATTGTAAGCGCTCATACTCTTCCCATACCTCTCTTTCCATTCTCATGATAAATCTGTAAAAGTCATTTTCACTCATTATACTTCCAATATTTCAAAAGACCTTTCTCCTATTCTTACACGTGGATGTGGTCTGTACATATATAAGTTTTTTGATGATCGGGTAACAGCAACATAGGCACAGCGTATTTCTTCTCGTCTAAATTCTGGTGTTTTTTCTCTAAAATTTTTGTAGCAAAGACTGCTCCAAACATCACATACTATAACATTTTTTGCTTCTAGACCTTTTATAGAATGTATTGTTCCAATTAAAATTTTTGTGTCCATTAAAGTTTTATCTTTTTTATAGACTTCAACTATATAATCGTGAGCTTCATCTGTATCTAAAAATAAAGATATTTCTTGACCATTTAAAACATAAGTTTGATTTTGAACATCGTCTTTACCAAATCTTAAATAATCAAACCATTCTTTTTCTATATTAAATTCATCCTTAAAAACTTTTCTACTAACTAAGTCCTTATAATCATAGAAATTATCCGACAAAAATAAATCACTTTTTTCTGGTTTATGTTTACTTTTCGGTATGTTAAGATACTTGGCTTTAATTTCCTGAATTAATTTACAAATTTGTCTGCCGTCTAGTTTTTCATTCTTTTTTAATTTTTCCCAAAGGTTCAAAATATCTCTAACTTTTTGTTTAATAGAATAATTATAAGAATTTGCAGAACCAGTTTTTGCTTTTGTTTTCCAAAGTATATTACTTTCCATTAACATTTTTTTGTAATTAAAAGTTTTTGTAGTAGTTCTTGCGCACATGATCCAGTCGTCTTCTTCTACCATACCCAGTACAGAATAAAGATCATTTCCTAACTCTATTATATTTCCTTGAACTTCCTTTCCGTTTTCTATTTTTGGACCAAACACTTTTTCTTTTCTAAATCTTGGACCAATATAATTTATAATTTTTTGTGAAAAATCCAATATCTTTTTAGGTAATCTATAAGATCTATCCAATATTTTTTCTTTGTGTGATGCATAGTTTAGAAACAATTCTGGTGTACCACAATTAAAACCAAATATAGATTGGTCATCATCCCCTGCTAAATACACATCTCCTTGTTTATCTATAATTTTATTAATTACTTTCCACATTAAAGGGTTTAAATCCTGACATTCATCTACAAAAACAATTTTATATTTTTTAAATGTAACTTCTGGTTTTAAAGATAAGGTCAGCATGTCTGTAAAGTCCATAATACTGTATGCTTCTTTAAAATCACGATATGCGTCGTAAGTAAATTCTAAGTCTCTTCTTTCAATATTCCCGTAAGAATAATCTTCTTGTTTTTCATCAAAATAATAACGAATAGATTCCCAAGTATCCCCCGCATGATAATATGATCTACCTTTATTTATAAGCTCCAACTTTTTTTTCAAAATAGTGTGATCTTCCTCTTCATCATCATCCATTTCATCTTCAATTTTTTTGTACCGATCTTTTGGCCACCATTCTGATTTAGGTACATTTATAGCTCTATAAAAGTTTTCTTTATCGTTTTTTGAAAATAAAGTTGGTTCTGGCTTGGGCAGTGCATGCTTACACATTGCGTGTAAAGTTTGTATGGGCTCTAGTTCTTCATCTGTAAAATTTAAATCTTTTTTACATCTTTCTTTCAAATTTTGTGCGGTAGCTCTTGAATAACCTACTAAAAGTACATCTTCTTTTGCGTATCCATAATCTAGCTTTTCTTTTAAAATTTTTAGTATAGTGTGAGTTTTACCTGTGCCTGGAGGTCCAAATATTTTAGTCACGTGATAATAGGAAGGAATCTTAAACTTCACATAACCTCTTTCTTGTTTGCAAAAGTAATTTTTTCATGTTTAAAATCTTCTTCAATAAAAATTTTTTCATCTATTGTGTAAACGTTTCTCTTTACATTTTCTTGTATATGAAGTTTTCCTCTTGATAGACCTTTAATCTTTTTTAAGTAAGTATGCGTTACGTGCTCTGCAAATTTCCATTTCTTAGTGTCCGTTATGTAGCTGTAAAAAGTATCAAATGTAAAATGTATTTTGTTAGTCTTTTTATCGTGAAAGGGAATTCTATCAACTCTTGTTCTATCTTCCGTCCTTCTCGCTTGAAAACAAAATGTTTTTATGTTTTCTTTTAGTTTAAACATTGGAGTACTTTCTTCGGGTGCATCTTCTCCTGTAGCCCTATCCTGTAATTCCATGACAGCTGAGTCCCAATCTGTTGTTTTCATTTTAGGCGGAGTTTTGCCTGTTTGTTCTGTAGCTGCTACTCTTGCTAAATGTTGATCGGTTAATTCTCTAGAAGTTAATCTTACCTCTATTCCATCAAAACCAAGAAACCATTGCCTAGGCGTTGATCGGATGTAAGACAAAGGTCCGAGAGGCGTGCTTCGTAATCCTTTTAAAGACTTAACTCCATATTTTCTAAGAATACATTGGCCTTTATTACAGAACTTACTTAAATGTTCCGAATTGCATCGATACGGATAATCTTTTTTGTTTCGGGAGCCTATTGTTGATTGAACTTCCTTGTACGATAAACCTGTGCCTTTAGGTTCAAAAAATTTTATATTATATTCCGATACCTTATTTTCCCAATCGTTTGGATACTTCATTTTTAAGTATCGAGTCATGTCTAGTAAAACTTCACTTCTGTCTCCTTTTTCAATTCCAAAACTAGCTAATGTTTGAAAACAAGGAGGTCCGTCTTTAAACCACTCATTTTCCAGCACACAAGTTAGTTTTTTTAATTGCTCTATAGTTATTAAACTTTCTTCATGTTTTTTAAAAAATTCTTCTAGACTAGCTTTACTCCCATCTTCTTTAATCATATATCGTTCTGTTTTTTCACAATTATGATAAGGAAGGTTAATCCAACTTCCTGCGGATCCCTTGTCTAAATCTAGATATTTTTGAACTGGAAATATTCTGTCTGGTTTTTCTACGCCAAAAATGTGCTTGATAGAGTGTAATTTTTCTCTCATCAAAAGAGCAGAAACAGGATTCTTTAAAAACGCATAAAGATGTATTCCGCCACTTTTAGATCTGATAGGTATTAAGGGAACATTAATACTTTTTATTTTTTTAAATAATTCTTTTAAGTCAGGTTTATAGTTATCAAGATCAATAGCTCCCCAATGACATTTACTTTCTCTGTTTATTGGACATATTCCTAAACTATCTGCTTTGATTGTTCTTCCTTTGACAACGACGTCAAATTTTTTACCTTCCAAATGTGCTTCCCACATTTGAAGTGTATGAGGGTAATCAGAAGTTCTAGATACTCCTGATTTTTTTGTATCATTATTAGATTCGTAATCAGCTATGTGGTAGCCAAATCTTTCTTCTAATCCTACAAATATCTTTCTAAATCGTTCTACATTCATATTATTAACGGGGCGGATTAAGTCTCCCGCTTCCGCCCCTTATTCCTCTGCAAAAGAAATCTTTAATAAGGTGATTTCGATTCGGTTTCTTCAGTTC
>VTLG01015592.1_pt1 | contig 10016 bp, 13 predicted proteins | sample 4694571 | NCBI WGS metagenome assembly VTLG01 (sample SAMN12604809, study PRJNA352737) | marine metagenome | biome: ENVO:00000447; feature: ENVO:00000209|ENVO:00000569|ENVO:01000036; material: ENVO:00002151; isolation source: viral sequences binned using virsorter ...
ATCTTCCTGCTTGCCTTCGACATGTAACTTTCCATACTCCGTATAGACTTTAACGTCATCTTTCTTGAACCCCGCAAGTGCAACTTCGAGTCTCGACTCAACATTATTAATCTGAATTAAATTAAATGGGGGGTAATTGGACGTATGTGTTACGTTAAAAAATCTGTCTAGGTAATCATCATTGATTCCTATGCTATTCTTCACGATCTTATCCATTAGTTCTGGAAGATCAGATGAGGTGTACCTTGCTAGGTTTCCCATAATAGTAGCTCCTTAAATAAGCGAGTGTTTAGTTTGTGTCCCTTACGGCGACAGTACTAATTATAACACTACACGCTTAGGAGCAGGTTCGGTTGTTGCTACTTTCTTCTTACCTATATTATATTTGGTTTCTAAAGTCCACTCATCCTTCTCTTTAAATGAAAGAACTTTAATCTGATTCAATGGAGCAATATCACCAATAGAATCTGTATTCACTACTTCTATGAGACCCCAATCAGAAAGCAACTGAGTAATACGGTTGCGACGCTGAACGTCGTTAGAAGTAAGGTTAGCGTGTTTCCCATCTAACGCAAATAATTCTTTGAAATGTACAATATAATATCTTCCTTGTTTATGTAAGATATGGCATGATTGATATAACTTCTTTTCTTTACGTGAAGCTACACCAATTCTAGTAAGAGTTTCTCTAACTTTAAGAAAATCATCAGGTTCACCTAGTTGAACCTCTACCATCATATCCTGATTCCAATTAACCTCAGGCTCTTTCACAGTGCTCATCTCATTCCTCCAGTGTCAAGTCGCTTTTTAATGTAATCCAGTTGTTGTTGAGTCAGAAGTCTTAAAGCCTGTAATGCCTTTTCGTTGCTATAACCATAATATTTTTTAATGATATTAAGGTTATCAACTTTATCCTTTCTTAGCCAGGGTGAGAATCTCTTCCGTTTCCTCAGACTATTTAGAAAAAACTGATATTGCATATCCTTATCAAGGTTAGGATACAGATTCATTTCATTGGCATATAGGATAGTATCAAGATGTCCACTTAAGCATCTGTTGATAATATAAGCAGGATAATCCTTAATAGTATCTGGATCATCAGAAGTTAAATCATCCTTATTAAAGTTGATAGAGTTCAACCAATCTTTGAGTTCAGTCATCTTCATAAACAAATTCATCTTTTGGCCACCAAATGCCTTCACCAGTCATTTCATATCCAGCATCAATCATTTCTTGATGAGACATTTCCTTTTCTGGTTCCGTTGCTACTAATTCAAGATACTCTTGAGGAATATGTTGAGTATCTGCATACTCATGATAAGGATCAATATCCTTACCCAATGCAACAGCATCCCTTAAAAGGTTAGCATACTTTGCATCAGAACGTGCAAACTTTTGTTCATTTAATGTTGTGTAATGTAGTACTACAGGATTAAATGTTTCTTGATGCTTGTGCTCCAAGTAACCCTGAGTCACATCCTGTATACCAAACAATCCATTTGATAACTCAAGACGACTGAATATAATCCACACTGCATACTCATCAACTATCCTTCTATTGGGAAGAGGCATCAAGATTTGATTCTTCTTAAACTTCTCCATCAAATCTGATAGATCATCTAGTGACTCTACTATCTTATGATGAACGTTATTCATCAGAACTACACCCAGACAATACTTATAAATCTCTACCTTACCACCCAAATCATAAATGCAAACATCAACCAAATCCAACTGCTCTCTTATTCTCTTTCCACCACTAACCTTAGGATCATTTCTAAATCCAAACTCCTCTCTACCATAAACATCATAAACACAATAGGTGTCAAAAAGATACTTAGGATCATCGTTAAAGATAGTATCAGAATCAACATATAGTATATTAGCTTCTTGTTCAAAATACTTTAAGTTATACCATCTATGAATCGACCATGCATTAAGCATGTCATGATCAAAACCTTCTTGAAATGGTTCAACTCTTACTGAGTACTCAAGAGGGAAATAAAGGGGAATAATAGAAGTGTCGTCACAAAAAAGATAAACAGGTATTTCATTGTTAAACTCCCTAATAGATTTAATGCTGTGTTCAAGTCTGTGTAATTCATGAGTATTGATGTGCTCAATCTCACTCTTCTTAAATGAATAGAAGATGATATCTTCATGGTTATTTCTACCACGAAACTTGTTTAGTTTTTCACGTTGGTTCATCGGATAATCTCCAAATCAACTCCAGGGTTCCATACTTCTAACTCATGACGGACTCTACCTTCACGAGTTAATTTATCATATCTCTTAGATGCTTTCTTCTTCCACCAATCAATTGCTTGTTGAGCAGTGTGTCTAAAGTCACCAAGATAATATCTCTTCTTCTCAGTAAGAGACATAGCATGTTGAATACAAGAATTAAACTTTTCTAGTTTATTCTTATCTTTAAGAGAGTTTTTAATAATAGATATCATCTTACTCTGTATCTTAATCTTCTTAGAAGACTTATCTGCAGAAATAAGACGTTCATTATTATTCCTAACATTAAACCAATTAAAGAATTCACGGAATTCATCATCATGGAATAGTGGAAGAAACTTACTCTCAGTGTCCCCTATATGCCTCAGGAAGGGTTTCAATCCATCATACATGGACATTCCCTTGGTAGTACCATATAAGGACGTGGTTTCAAAATACTTCAATTTAGTTCCATATTTATTATCAAACTGACTCTTTAGTTCATAAGATGATGCCAAAAGAGCAAGCAACTTACCACCAAGATAATTGAATCCAAAAGGCTGAGTAGGAACAATGTTAAAACCCATAACAAAATGTGGATTGATTTCTTTAAGAGGCACTACCCTCCCAAAATAATCATTACGAGGTTTGCTATTAATGGTAGGGGAACCAAACCTAACAACCCCAACTACTTTTTGAGTATTAACTTCTTCTACTATCCACTTATGTGTACGTCCTGGTATTGCTTCTTCTACAGCATTAGACGCAGTTAAATTAAGTGTCTCAGAATACAACCACTGATTATACTTAGTAGTTGTTTTTGGATTTGTATCAACTATATGAATTTTAAAATCCATCTTATTAGGATGTATTTTAAATGAATCAAAGAATTCTGAATCAGCACCAAAAAGTAATCCAGGACGGTTATTCATCCTGTCCTTTTTTACATGCCTAAGGTAATCATCAATGCGGTTGAACCTAGAATAATAATTAATAAACCTATCGGCAGCATAAATGGCATCTGATTCACTCAGTAACATCAATAAAATCTTTCGTTATTAAAGTCTCTTCCAACTTCTACTTCTATGGTATCAAATATTCTAAGCAATGCTCCTGCATATGCTCTATACCCAGTACCAACATACAATTGTCCTGCTAATACAGAAAGTGTAGCAGCACCCCAGAATAGATAATAGAATCTAGACTTGACTTGTGCTCTTTTCTTCTGTATAGATTTTTCTCTATCATCCTTTACCCATTGGGGAAGTGGTGCAGTCATTTTAAGTTGCCCTCCAAGCGACATAGTAAATAAAACCTAATCCTAATAGTATTGCAAAAGGAATAGGAAAGAATGGTAATACTAGCATAGCATGAATAACTTGCACAAGTACGATACCGTAGAAAATGTACATAATAGTCATGCCAATCTTATTGTGCCTACTACCACGTTTATATGGATGGCAACCAATAGGGCCACTATCCCACCCATCTTGCATGTATTCTTTTGTAGGAATTTCTCTACTCATTTGAATTCACACTCGCACATGATTTCAGTGAGCGCAGCCAAGAGATTAATTTCTTGATCAGCGACGAAAGCAATCTGATACTGGTACTTGGCAATGATAAGAACAGCAGCAGGGATACTAGGAGGAACCACTGCGTCAGTGAGAGACTCGTAGACACGGCGTAAGATAACCCCAGGATCGTTGTCAAGGTTACTAACAACCCACTTGCGAACCTCAGTGAAGTTCTTCTCCTTAAGTTTCTTGATGAGATCTGATGTTTTGACATCACTAAACTCTGCTAAAATTGATGTATCAATTGTGCCACTGCTTGAATAGCGTTGGCACTCATTTAAAACTCTTCTCCAGTCTGGGAAGTGTTTGTTGATGAGTTCTGCGAGGACTTTCTTATCAGCTTCAATCCGTTCACTGTCCAAGATATGGTTAAGTCGTTGGAAGAAAGCAGCAGCGATTGCGGGTTTCTGTTTTCCTGTGATAGAAAACTCAACGACGGCGCATCTGGAGTGTAGGGGTTCAATGATTTTGTTCTTATAGTTGCAGGTAAATATGAACCTGCAGTTGTTGTAGAACGCTTCAATATTGGCCCTAAGTAAGAGTTGTACGTCATGAGTAGTGTTGTCTGCCTCATCTATAATTATAACCTTATGAGTTCCAGTTGCAGCAAGTGAGACAGTAGAAGCAAAATTCTTTGCTTGATTTCTTACTGTGTCTAAGAACCTACCCTCATCAGAACCATTGATAACAATGTAATCTGAACCCAACTGTTCACATAAGGCACGTGCAATAGTTGTCTTACCACAACCAGCAGGGCCAGCAAGGAGAAGATTAGGTATCTCTCCTTTCTTTACAAACTCCTGAAAGGTATTCTTAATACTATCAGGAAGAATACAATCCTGAACGGTTTTAGGCCGATACTTTTCTACCCATAGGAAATCACTCTTCATAAGTAGAATCTGGTTCTAGAGCGATGTAGTAAGTCAAATCATGCTCACGACATGTGAACTTAGAAAGATTTTTAGAGGAAACTACTACATCATAAGAACCTGGAATCACTTTAATATTTTCAACTTTAAAGTTGAAGACAAAATTACCTACAGCTTCACCAACGACTACAGCATAGTCATTAGAAGTATCATTCTTCTTGTCACGAACAACAAGTTTAACCACACCATTTTCACCAATAGCAGATAAATCTGGTAACTGATAAACAGATGCTGCTTTAAGCAACTTATCCAATTGTTCAGTCTTTAATTCAAAAGATACATCCTCAGTAGGAAGTTCAATTCCCTTATCTGGAGGAGTAACAATTACATTTGGATCTGCAAAGAAATATCTTGAACGTGATCTTCCTTCTTTAATGATAACAAATTTATCATTTTGAAAATCCAATTCTGGATTATTATGTAAGGACAATCCATTTAAAAACTGAGTCAAATCATAGATACCAAAATCTTTTGGTAACTCTTCATTGATAGTTGCTTCAGCAAGAATATTCTTCATCACAGAAATAGTGCGAAGAGACTTACCCTGCTTAAACAAAATGGACTGATTAATGTTGCTGAAATTCTTCAGCAGTGTCAAAGTTGAATCAGAAAGTTTCATAACCACGGGTCGGAGTTTCATCGTTTGTATGCCCACTGAAGTAGTAGAGCAGTAGACAGTAATGCATTGCTTTTAGTATATCATTCTTTGCTTGCCCTTTCTTGTCATACCGTGCCAAGTACTTAATAGCATTAGAACGGCAGAAGGATTCTGCATCCCCCACAGACTGTATCAAATCAAGAGTCTGTGTATTGTTTTGTTCTGAAGTATAATGTCCGTTATAAGTTGAAGAAACATAATTTTTAAGATCTGCAATAGTCTTATCTTCCTCATACTTCTGAGACTTGTATTTAAAATCAGGTTCTGGTTTCTTAGAATTCATAAAGTCATTAAACTCTTTTTCACTTTTAACATCAGTTACCTTACTAGAGGTATAGTAATCACCGTGAATAACTTCTTTATCTAAAGAACCTGCTTTCCTCCTAGTTACAGTCTTACCACCATCAGGTGATTCATAAACATAAGGAGGATAATTCCTTGGATCGTTATAATCATTTGGATCTGGGGTGGGGGTATATTCATACCCACCATTCTTCTTAACCCATTCTGCTCCTTCTTCTGCTGAAGAAAAGTTATTCATGATGGGATCGTACTCATCACTCTCTAAGGGTGTCACCCTATTTTTATCAGTCATAGGAGGAAAATTTTCATCAAGTGTTCCATTCAATACATCATATGCTAAACTCCATGAACATATCATAACACCTCTTCCTCTGTGATGTCAACCTCATTATCTACCTTGTCATAAAGATCAAGGAATGCTTGCTTAGTCTCATCATCAAAACGATTCAAGCAAAGTTGGATTGCTTTGACTTTATCACCAAAGATTTTATATGCTTGAATGATGTGAACCAATCTACGAGTACTGATAATCTCATCAATACCACCATCATAGAATGTCTTTCTAATGATGTCTGCCCAATCAGCAAGACGAGCACAGAACTTATCATCAGAACACAACTTCTTAAGAATGTTTGTCTCTGTTGCAGCAGATGGATACTCTTGCTCAAAGGTTAAAGCGAATCTTTCAAGGAAGGCTTCGTTGAGCACGTTAGTTCCAATAAATCTGCCGTCGTCTGAACCTTTACCTTTAGTATTTGCGGTTGCAATGACATTGAATCCTGCTGCTGGTTCGACGTACTTTCCAATCTTTTTAAGGAAAACTCCTTTACCTTCAAGGATGGATTGGAGGCAGAGAATCTTGTTTGAGGCAAGGTCGATTTCGTCAAGGAGCAAGATAGCCCCTCGCTGTAAAGCCTCAATAACTGGTCCGTTGTGCCAAACGGTGTCACCGTTAACAAGCCTGAAGCCGCCAATGAGATCATCTTCATCAGTCTCTATAGTAATGTTTACACGAACTAACTCTCTATTTAATTGAGCACATGCTTGTTCTACACCAAATGTCTTACCATTACCAGAGAGTCCAGTGATAAATGAAGGATAAAAAATACCAGACTTAATTATCTTTTTAAGTGTTGGAAAGTTACCAAAAGAAACAAATCTATCATCCTTTCCTGGTACTAAATTAACTGCAGGAGCAGGTGCTGCTTCATATGCCTTCTCAATTTTTTCTACAACTTCTCTTACTTTAAGTTCTAAATTATACCTTCCTTTACCAACACGAAACTTACCAATCCGTTTCATCACAGTTGATTCAGAAACTCCATGTGAACGGCAATAACCTTTCACATCAGCATAGGTAAACTCTTTTCCAAAGAGGTTCTTCAAATCATTTACGATTTTATCCTCAGTCATTTTAGGATTCGCAGTGAACATAATGTAATTTGTTTGATACCTTTATTATAAGGGTAAATGTCACTCAGTGGTATCTGGAGTGGACACTATCCAAACTGGTTGTCGGGATGGGTCACGTAGATAATTAGATGCAACCCAAGATTTGCTGCTAATGTAACTCTTGTAAGCAGTAAAAGTGTCAATGCTTGTGTCATGTTTATATTCATCGGGCATAGCACGAGTAAAGTAAGAAGGTCTAGTCATAGTAAAAGGTATAAGATTTCCTGCCTCCATTATAGTTTTCTCACAACTATGAACCTTACCATAACGATGAGTATATTCTTCACATAAAGCAAAACCATGAGCAAGTAACCACCATGCATTTACAATAGATTCATTTGCCCATACTGTACAAGGATGATTACGAAATGCACCCTTATCAGTATTGTATGGTGTACCATCTTTTTTATGAAGTTCACCATATCCATGTCCCCATTTATCAGAGCAAACAATAGCAAGCATCTGACATGTTTCTAGGGGCATCTTAACAACATGCCTATCAGGTAAGCATTGTGCAGATATAGTTGGTGAAGGATTTGTAACAAAGATGTTCATATATCACATATAGGATGTTGAGTAGGTTCTTCTTCCTCCTCTATAATAAGTCCTTCTTTCTTGAGTTTGTCATAATTGTAACAACTCTCAAAGCTTAGTTTGACTTTGGGTTCCTTTTTCTCTTTCATGCTACTAACTCCACAAACTCAGAAAGAATTTTGCGATTAAACTTCGATTTATTTAACGACTTTTTGAATGCACTTCTAATCTGTGCTTTAGTCGCATTGTCACTCACTTCAAAATCAACTTCCTTATTCATCTCATTAGTAGAAAGAGCAAAGAACTTAGTATAGTTACCGATTGGAAGAGAAATTGCTTTTTCTTTTCTCCACTTAGAAGTAATCTTTTCATCATAAATTGCGTTCCTACGGAACATCGTTTGAACTGATGAATTACTTGCTAAACGAATACCAATGAAATTAACATCAGGAAAACTATCCTGAAGATGTTGCATTAATGCAGCAGTTCCATCAGTCCACTCTGAAAGACGATAGGTAGTTCCTAATTTACGATCTCTAAGATAGGTGCAGGTGCTTCTTACTGGCCTACAAAAGAGTTTTCTATCATAAGTATAAGGGTTCTCAGTCTCAGCACTATAAGAAAGTGGTTCTGATTCACCATCAGTCAAAATAATAGTTTGAACCTTTTGTAAATCATACTTCTTCTTAAACTGAGGAATGATGTTATGTAGAACTATCAAAGAAGTATCTAATGGAGTACCACTCAAATGAAATCTTTGAGGAGTATCAAGCCAGTGTGAAATGTCACGAGCCATTGAACATGTCAAACGCCAGAAGTTTTTGATTTGACGATCAAACTCTTTGATATTACCTTCACTAGATAAGAATTCTAAAAGACGGTAAGACTCAGAAAGGAAAACTTCATTTCTCTTAGGTTCTTTGATAAGAGAATTATTACTAGAATAATAATAACTTCTATTTTCATCATCTCTACAAAAATAACAGTTAGTAAACCCATATACCCTGAATGGAATGTTTACTTTCTTACAGAACCATACAAGATTAAGTAACTGCTTAACCGTTGCTCCCATTACATCATGCATTGAACCACTCCAATCCAATAGGAAAAGTAATCCATGATTCTTACCATCAGGTAGAACTGTTACCTTCTTGAAAAGATCCTCGTTGTATTTGTAAGTATGAAGTTTCGCTGTATCGAGTACTCCAGTCCTACTAGTAGCAGCACGAGCGTAAGCATCTGCAGACTTTCTGCATTCAAATTCTTTAACAAGATAATTAACCTCCTTTTCTGACTCTCTTTTATATTGTAATAACGCTTCGTCTATTGGTTCAATATATGTACTTTTTTTAAGTGGTTCTGCATAAATTCTATTCCAGAACTCTTCACAAAAATCACTTATCTCTTCATTTCTAATAATAACCTCATCAGGTATCATATGAGGTTTTTCAATATAAGTATTGTTTCTTACTGCTTTCTGAGCAATCTTCTGCAAATTACCACCAAGACTCTTAGCAGTTTCTACATCTAAAGGAGAACCGTTATCATCCATCCCAGTATCAGAAGCATCACTACTGCTCCCACCTTCCACATCAGGACTGCTATCAGAGTCAGAAATGGGAGACTCATCAGTATCACTGCTGCTAGAGTCACCACTCCCAACGCCTTCGCTATCCCCCATAGGAAGTTCAACACCTTCTGTTCCTTCTTGAGTTTGGTTATCTGGTTGGGCTTGTTGGCAGAAACTATATAACGCTTCTGCAGCTGCGAGGGTGTCCTCAAACGTTTTAGCGTTTTCAACGACATTTACAATCTCCTGTTCTTGTGGGGTGAATTTAACTCCTAGAAATGGGCCAATCTTAGCATAAAGATTTATCTTGTCTGCTAGATTGAATTCATTTATATCTTGTCCTTCAACTTCAAAAAAATCTTTATCATAAAGTTCACTATAACCACGATAGAATGTTTTGGCAATTCCTAAGTACTTATCCTTCATCATCTTTTCTACTCTAACATCCTCACATACATTCACAAACTGCTGAGGTGCTTTACACTTATCTGTCCAGTCCTCATTAGGTGTGAATAAAGCATGAGCAACTTCATGTCCAACTAACATATCAAACACTTGATTGCTTGCTTCCCATATAGGAAGAGTAAGAACTCTATTCTCCACATCAAACTGAGCAGTCTCAACCTCACGATGCTCTACTACAATGTCTTCTGTTGCCAAGAGTTTAGCAAGAGTTCCCTTAACTTCTAAATTAACTGACATGCTGTTTCTTGTTGTATGCACCTATTATAAACGCCCCCAGAGCGTTTGGGAGCGTTAAGTAGACGGTT
>VTLG01006870.1_pt1 | contig 10015 bp, 11 predicted proteins | sample 4694571 | NCBI WGS metagenome assembly VTLG01 (sample SAMN12604809, study PRJNA352737) | marine metagenome | biome: ENVO:00000447; feature: ENVO:00000209|ENVO:00000569|ENVO:01000036; material: ENVO:00002151; isolation source: viral sequences binned using virsorter ...
ACTTTGGAACTCTGGTTCTGAGGCCGATAAAGAGACTGCTCGTAGACAGAAACGTAAGTTGTCTTACTTCACCAACATCTATGTTGTTGCAGACCCTAAACATCCAGAGAATGAAGGAAAAGTTTTCCTTTATAAGTTTGGTAAGAAAATCTTTGACAAGATTATGGAGGCAATGCAACCTCAGTTCGATGATGAACAAGCAATCAATCCATTTGATTTGTGGAAGGGTGCAAACTTCAAGTTGAAGATTCGTAAGGTAGACGGATTTTGGAACTATGATAAGTCTGAGTTTGAGGCGGTAGCACAACTGTTACCTTCTGATGAGGAACTTGAAAAGGTTTATCAGTCAGAGTATCCTTTGAAACCTTTTCATGAGGAGTCTAACTTCAAACCTTATGCGGAGTTGAAGGAAAAGATGGAACGTGTATTGGGTGAATCAGTAGACAATCGTACTGCTGAGCAAGTTGCATCTGATATGGAGGAAGCTCCGTTTGATGGTGGGAAACCAATTACTGGTGGATCATCTGATACTATGGACTACTTTGAGAAGTTAGCAACTGCTTGATTTATCTGCTTCCCAGTTGTAAAAGATCAGCGAACTGGTCTTTTGAATGAGCAGCAGTAAGCATAGTGGTAGATCCTTTAGAGACAGAAGTGGTAATATTATTTTGATTGATATTACCGCTTCCACCACCTTGTTCTTTCTGCTCCATTTCTAATGCAAGTTTTTTCATTTCTGCTATTTGGGCAGTTCTTTCTTTAATTTCTGCGTGTAATCGTTTACCTAAACCTCCTTGATTTACCACATCAATATTTTTATCTTTAGACATTCCTACCAGTTTTTCACTCATTGCTTGCAATTCTTCCATATCTAATAGATCTATAGCAGAACCAAATTTATCCATATCCATTTCAAATCGCTGTTTCCCATATGTTTCTGTATCTTTTAATTCACCACCAGATTCTCTTAAAACTTTATTAATATCAATCGGGCCCTTCATTTTTTCACTAGCTGCAGATGAATCACTCATTTGTAACATATCAGTTGTCCAGTTGGCCATGTCAGTACCGAAAGTAACTTTATCAAAACCATCAAAGCCAGGAATATATTTTGCAAATCCATTAACTTTTCCAATCATCCAATTAACAAGGTCTTGCATCATGACAACTAAATCTATTACAAAGAAATCTAATATTCCTTTAAATGCACCTTTCAAACCATCTTTAATTTTATCTCCTAATGATCTTTCATCTTTAACACCTTCTTTAGCCTTAAACCCTTCAACAAATCCCATAACTGCTGAACCTATACCTAATATCCAAGTAAAGGGTAATAAAATAAATCTTAACGGCACCATTATTGCACTAAGTATACCTTTTGCACCAGCAAATGCTGACATTACTATTTTAAACCATTTTGCCTGTTTTATATTTGTAAAGGCACTACCTATGCCTGATGTAACATTACCTATAAAGGAAAAAAGTTTTGTTAGTGGCCCACCATCTTTTCCTACAGAAAAAAAGTTTTTAATAGTTTTCCATTTCTCACCAACCCATGTTCCAATAGTTTGAAATCTACCACCTTCACCAAATATTCCCGAAAGACTTCCGAAAAATTTACCTACAGCAGATTCTTTAGCTGCAGTTGTTAGCCATGTCATGCCTCCTTTTATAGTTGTCCAATACTGTGCAATTCTTCCTTCTGCACCAAAAATCTTTCTTATATTATTAAACAATTTTGCTAAAGGGCCCTCTTTAGTAAATTTTAAATCTACCATTTCTTCAGCAGATCTTAAAAATCCAGGCGATTGTGATAATTTTCCTCCAATACCAAAAAATGCTTTGAGGTTTGTCCATAATTTTGTCAAAACACCAGTTTCACCAAACAGTCCTGCAGCTGCCCAATTTTTAACTGTACCAACAAGTGTACCAATCTTACTGCCTGGCCCAAAAACAGATTTAATACCTTTCCATAATTTTGCTAATACTCCTTCATCACCAAACATTAAAGTTTCAGTCCATTTGGTAACTTTACCTAATAATAGGAAAATTTTACCAGTAGCACCAAATATAAGTCCTAGTGAATTCCATAAAAGTGCTAGAGAAGAAGTTCCAAAAGAAGCAAGCCAACTTACTAGAGGCCACCCTTTAATTATGAGGTAGGCGGCACCAATAGCACCTTTCCATTCCCAAAGTGCATTAGAAATATCTGTCACATTCTTTTTTGTTTCTTCCCAATTCAGTCCTATAGCCTCTACCCAACCTTTCACATCTTTCTCAACTTGTTCCCATGAATTCTTGGATAACCAATCAAAAAGTTTCCATAAGACTGCAAGACCTAATCCTTTTAAAAGTAGATCTAACATATTTCCTGCAAATTTTGTAACTGCTCCTAATTTTGTTTTTCCAAATTTTACTGCTGAAGTACTTGCTAGTTTTGCTAATTTTGCACCTCTTTCTGCAAATTTCTTTGCCCAACCAAAATGTCCTAATAATTTTTTCCAACGGCCACTCTCTGCACTTTCACCTTTATTATCACCTAATATGGCTTGTTTTCCTAACTTATTACCTTCCAATACTTCTTGCAGTATTTTAGAATTTGCATCCTGAAATTCTGCTTTGAAACTAGAATCAGAAGCATTAGTAAGCATTAACTGTTGAATAACAGCAGTTAAGTCTTTACCCATCTGATTTTTTAGTGCATCTAACTGTTCACTTTGATGTACTTGTCCTTCTTGTGTAGCTTCAGCCATTTTGTTGTTTCCTGTTTTGTTCTTGTATTCTTTTGTTTTCTTCTCTAACCCATGTTACTAATTTATCAACGTATATATCCCTTTCCCACGGCAACATATTTTCAACTTCAGTTAAACTCCATTGGTGATGTTGTATCATACTAAATGTTGTTTCATAATATGCTTCCAAGTTTATGTGCGAAAGGGCTACTAGAAAAAATCATTCATACCCGATAATGTTAATGTAGACTTTACATTTGTATTTGGATTAGTAATTTCTATGTCATGTTTTAATGTTGGCATTGTATCAAAAAACAGTTGAATTTTTTCAAATTGATCATGAGTTAAACTTTCTAAAAATGCCATTTTATCTTTATGTGAATAATCCATACAATCAAAAGTTTCTTCACCTTGCCATATTTGATACATACAATTTCCAATCATTTCAAATAATATTTTAGCATTACTTTCACTATCTCCTTTAGCAGATGTTGCATAACCAACAGTACCTAAAGTTGGATAGCACATTAAAAGTCCAATATCATCTGTTAATTGTATTCTAGCATCATGTTTTTCATCCATTTGAACTTTAACTTTAGTTAAATCTACCTCAACATTAACTTGAGTTTTTTCATCATCTGGGCAAGTTATTTTTAATTCTGCAACCTCTCCTACTGATTTTGCTCGTATATTTAAAAAAATGTACTCCATATCAAATAGAGGCATTTTATCAATATCTAAACTACCAGCACAACAATTTTTTATAATATTTTTAATAGCAGTATAAGTTGCTTTATCTGTTCCTGTTTCTTGTGCAATCAATAAAAGTTTTTCTTCTTTTACAAGAAAAGGTCTATATGAAATTTCCTCATCAGTTGAGGGAACATTTAGCCGATATTCTGGCGCATTAATTTTTGGTAAAGTCATAATATTCTCACTATTTTAATGTTAAAATTATCCAAACAAGTTCGAGGCCTTTGATAACGGGCCTGTAGTTATTCTCTGATTCACTCCACTTGTTAATGGGCCACTTAATTCTGGTGGCATATCTTCTAAGAATGGGAATCCATCTTTTTCATTTCTAAATTCACCAACAGAAAGATTAATTGTACTACGATTTCCAATATTACCCATCTTAAACGGATTCCATTTAACATATGCCCATGTTACATCAAATGTTAAAATAGAATCACTTGCATCATGTGCAAGAGAAAGTTCTCCCACTATTTGTGGAAAACATTTAAAAACTCTTACTCCATAATTTTCTCTAAAATTCATTTTAGGTAATGGTTTAGTACCTCTACCTTTTCCAAATCCTCTTGGGCCATCAACTCCTGTCGCCTCATTTAATTTATGAGTTGCTTCTTGTAAACCTTGACTTACTAAATCAGCGGGGCCAGGTTCATCAGCTTTAGTATCTACTCTTGCACCAATAGCTATTGTTGTACGAGTATGAATATCAAATTCAGCGGTATATTCATCCCAAAAGTTAAAATTTCCAGTTAAATCATTATGTATTAATTTTTGCCATGCATCAAAATAATTTTTAATATGCATAGTTCCATCACAATAAAAAGTTGTTGTTAAAGCACCATATACTGTAGTTGTAGGGAAGGGAAAAGGTGCAGCCCCAGCTTGTCTATAAAGTCCAGTTGTTATATTTTTTTCTGGTATTGATACTTTACTACAATAAAGATCTAATTTACTTTCACTTCTTAATTCTTTATCTTTTTTATCTCCTGAAGGACTATAATTAGTAGACGAAACTTGTTTAGCTGCATCAAATCTTCTTTTTAATTCTTTATTAGTAGAATTATTCATAATGTGAGTTTTCCAATCTAAACCACCATCTTTTACTCTACCTTTATTATCACCACCCCATTCTTGATATTCCTCTGGGCCCTCTTGGACTACTTCTAAAGTTCGTTGATCTATACCAAGAGGCATTCCAAATCTTACTTTAAAATTAACAGGGTGTTGAAAACCTTCTCCTTTACCAACAATGGTACGGATGGTTTGCATTTCCCCCATTGCATCTTGTTCAAATTCTTTTCTACCCTTACCATCATCTATAATACCAATTTTTCTAAGGATACCTTGTCCTCTTTGTTTAGAAATGGCTAATGGAAAATCATGTACTCCCATTTTTACACCACCTTTAAATATTGCCATTTATAATCCTTTCCAGTTGTTCATAAATTTCTGAAATACTTCTTCATTATTTACTTTCCATTTTTGAATAGGCAACCCTACAGCATACGCCCAATCTTCTCCACCAATTTTAAAAAATCCACCTTGATTATAACTATTCAAATATCTTTTTATACATGGTTTTGCTGGAGGAAATTTTGTTATTATATTATAATTTAGTTTTAATTTAAAATTTTCATCCATATTTCCTGAAATTCCTTGAGCTTTAATAAGAGCTTGCATTAATCTTGTTCTTGCTGTAGGGTTAAGATAATGTAAATTAATTCCATAAAACCCTCCTTTGGCTGGAGCAAATGGAAAAATTAAAGGAAACCTATCCCAATATGGTAAAATATCATCCCATTTTGCTTGATACCTAAAAAAATACATTGACCCAATACTTCCTCTACCAAGAGAAGTTGATACATCAATACTTTGATCTCTCAAATCTCCCCTTCCTGTAGAGGCAGGAAAAGCTGCTCGTTGAGTTTTTTTAACAAGGTCTTTAAACCATTTTAATGCACCTTTACTTTTAGCTTTTACTTGAGATAAGAAATCTGTTTCTACTTTATCTGCCATATAAGTATTTAGTCGTCTTGAGGTGATCTTCTGTTATTATTAAAAATTTCCATCCGTTCTTTTTACATATATCTTGTGCAGCTGACCATTTTGCACGATTCCTTGCCCATTCTTTTACTTCATGCATAAATGCTTTGGAAACTCTTTTAGTTGGTCTTGGAGGTTTGGTATACTTCTTTGGTTTAATTTCCACCATGAATTTTTCACCATTTTTTGTCTTAATATAAAAGTCAGGAAAATATCTATGTCGTTTACGATCTAATGGTGAAATATATGGGACTACTAGTTCCTCTGAGCCCCATTCCACAATATCATCGTTCTCATCGCAGTACACCATGAACTTGCGTTCCCACAATGACCTATAAATAATATTGTCAATATCCCCTTTGTACTTCTTTCGATTCGTGGGATGAAATTTACCCTTGTAAGACATATAAATAATTAAAAATACTTCACAGGAATATTTATGCAGAATTTTATAGCACAATCTATGCGAAGGATGGGTCTTGGGCCACAAAATAAAAGTGCCAGTACACAAGTATCACCATCCAGAGGAATAGTTGGTCGAATACCAAATGCCCCTCTTGCACATATGGAAGTTGGTAGTAAGTGGTCATACTCAACTCTTGAATATCCAATGGACATTCAGTCTAGAACTGATTTAGGACATTACATGATGTTCTATGTTAATGTACCTAATAATACTGAATATGGTAGAAGTGGTGGAGTTGGTTCTGAAAAAGGATCATTAGGACAAACAAAAGGTCATCATAGTACTTTGTCTCTCCAGCAACAACAAATAATAGGTGAAGCTGAGATTTCTAACAAAGCTAAAGATGGTAGTTATGATGCTGGTGGGAATAGTTGGCAACCTGGCAGACCAGAAAAAGTTATAGATAGAAAATCACATCAAGGTACAGCTGCAGGAGTATTAGGTTCAAAAAGAACTAAAAGAACAACTGATTCAATAGTTTTATATATGCCACCACAACTAACAACAAACTATGCCGCTGGATATAAATCAACTGAATTGGGAGGAGAGTTAGGAGAAATAGGAGGAAGGGTTACAGAGGCAATGAATAAGGCTGAAGGGTTATCAATGGCTGATGCTGCAAAACAAGCATTCCCCGGCTTTGCAGGACAAGCTAAACGATTAATAGAACGAGCAGGAGCTAAATTAACAAGTCAGATTGTGGGTGGTGATGCATTAGGTGCATTTGATAAAATTTCAAATCGTGCAATGAATAATTTCTTAGAAACAACATTTACTGGTGTTGATTTTCGTAAATTTTCATATTCATGGAAATTTGCACCTAAAAATGTAGATGAAGTATTTATGGTAGAAAGAATTATTAAACTTTTTAAATTTCATATGTTACCAGAATTACCAAATGATGATCAATTTGGAAGATATTATGTAGTACCTTCAGAATTTGATATATTTTATATGTTCAGGGGTGATGAAAATACATGGATGAATAAGATACAAACTAGTGTATTGGTTAATATGGAAGTAAACTATTCACCTAATCAATATAATACTTTTAGACCAATCGAAGGTAGAAATGGTGCTCCTCCCACAGAAATAGATATGAAACTTGATTTCATGGAAACCAAGATTATTACTAAAGCAGATGTAGACAAAGGATTTTAATATGTCATATTTTAATAATTTTTCAACACTAATGTATGATCCAAAAGGAGATGGATCTGCAAAATTGACCACTAATATTTTAAAAAGAGTTAGAATTAGGGCCAATATGAAAAAAGAAATTATCATGTTAGACAAATATGATATTAAAGAAAATGAAACACCAGAAATTGTTGCTGATAGACATCATGGAAGTCCATATTATCATTGGGTTGTTATGCTTTTAAATAATATTTCAGATATTAATCATGATTGGGTTAAATCTACTAGACAATTACAAAAATATCTGTTGACCAAATATACTGAAACACAACTTATTGAGGCCCATCATTATGAAGTTGCACAATCTTCTGGTGATGCTACTATTAAAATTCAAGTTCCACAGGGGACAGATGGTGCAATAGCTGTTACCAATTATGAGTATGAGGTTGCATTAAACGAAGAAAAAAGATCGATTGATTTATTGAGAAATGATTATCTAGGATATTTTACGGAAGAATTTGCGAGCTTAGTATAATATGGAAAAAGAAAGACTTCAAAAGGCGGGAGACTATATTTTGGATGGAGTTCTTATAGTAGGGAGTTCTGGTGCTAGAATAAATGTTGCAGATCAAGTTCAAGAACTTAATATATACGAAAGTATTGATTCTGCATATATTTCTGGAAATCTTTTAATTTCAGATAATTCAGGTATTGCAGAAGCCCTACCATTATTAGGACAAGAAAGATTATTATTTAAACTTAGAACACCTAGTCATGAAGGAACAGTAGATTTTAATAATTATCATGCAATAATTTATAATGTACAAAAAAGATTTACTAGTTCAGAACGAGAACATATTATAATAATGAATTGGACTACTGTAGATCATCTTAAAAATATTCGTACAAAAATATCTTCATCCTTCAAAGGAACTATAAGTGACATAGTTCAAAAAATAGTAAAGAGTGATGAATATTTGGGTTCTAAAAAACCATTATTTATAGAACCTACTAAAAATATTAGAAAATATGTAATACCCAATCTTGCACCATTTCAAGCAATAAATTTAATGAGAGAAGAAGCTGTTAGTGCAGATGATTCTTCTCCTCATTATTTATTTTTTGAAACTCCTACTGGTTATCATTTTAGATCTTTTGATAGTTTATTAGGACAAAAAAAAGAGTTATCAGTTCCCCATAAAAATATTTACAGATCTCAACCATCAGCACAAAACAATCCCGAATCAAATTTAACAACTATTTTAGATTGGCAAGTGGATGACAATTCTAATAGTTTTTTAAATACTAGACTTGGTATGTATGGATCTACTCTTTTTTATCATGATATATTTAATAAGAACATTCAAAAATTTGAATATAATTATATGAAAGATAAGTTTTATAAAAGAAATTCTATGGAACAGGGGAATAAAACTTCTGGAACATTAATTTCACAAACAATTCTTGAAAATAAAAAAACGATTACTGATTTTCCAAATTCAAAAATATTTGTACATTCTACAGGAAGTGCTGATTTACATACTGAAGGAACTGATAATAATGCTGATGAGTGGTTACAAGAAGCAAGATCTAGAGAATTAGAAAGTTCTTATTTCACTTTAAAAATAGAAACATATGGAGATACTGATATTATGTGTGGTGATTTAATTAATGTTAATATACCCGCCAATAAACCAATACACGCTCCTGTAAAGAAATCATCATTAGAACCTATTTTATCTGGAAGGTATTTAATTACTAGTTTACATCATCAAGTAGTGCCTGGAGAACAGATGCATAATATGATTATGACTATAACTAAAGATTCTTTGGAAACTAGTTCAGTTGTTAAAGAAACAAAATATAAAGAACCACCTCAAGGTGAAATTGATAAGGGACTAAAAACTGTAAAAAAGAAAATGTCACCTAAACCCAAATCTGAAAAAGTAAGTTTTAACCCAAGTAGATAATTATAAATAATAATATGATAACATACGAACAGTTCATAAAAGAGGGAGTTTACGATCCCAATATTTTCAAAGCAGTATTCATGGCAGGAGGCCCAGGCTCTGGTAAGTCACACATTGCTGGGAAAACTACTGGTGGATTGGGATTGAAGATTATTAACTCTGATGATGCTTTTGAACGATTTCTAACTAAAGAAGGTCTTTCTCTAAAGATGCCTGATTCGGAAACTATACCAAGAGATATAGAACGTGCAAGAGCTAAGAAAGTAACTGCATCTAAGAAATATCTTGCAGTCAGAGGTCGTTTGGGTATTCTTATAGATGGTACTGGTCACAAATATGATAAAATCGTAGGCCCAGCAGCAATGCTTCAACAACTTGGTTATGAAACCTCAATGGTCTTTGTTAATACCTCACTAGAAGTCGCACTCCACAGAAATGAACAAAGAGCTCGTTCAGTAAAACCTGCCTTAGTAAAGAAAAGTTGGAAAGATGTACAAAACAATATGGGTAAGTTCCAAAACTACTTTGGAGCTTCAAATTTCTTCATTGTGGACAACAATGGTTTTGAGGAAGATATGTTAGAAATAAGTATAAAACTCATCAGACGAGCAATAAAATCACCAGTAAATAATGAAAGAGCAAAGGCCTGGATAGCAAATGAAATGAAAAAGAAAAGAAGAACATAATGGATTGGTGGACTTTAGGTTATATTATTATTTTAGCAATAGTCATTAATTTTACATATAGAAAAGGAGTAAGGGCTGGTATTAAACATTCAATACTGGTCTTAGATTTAGAACAAGACCAAATACAAGTATTAGATAATGAACTAAAATATGGTAAACTTTCTCAAGAACTTATGAGTAAAGAAATTTACCCCAAAGACAAAAGTGACATAAGATACAATTAAG
>VTLG01012649.1_pt1 | contig 10014 bp, 10 predicted proteins | sample 4694571 | NCBI WGS metagenome assembly VTLG01 (sample SAMN12604809, study PRJNA352737) | marine metagenome | biome: ENVO:00000447; feature: ENVO:00000209|ENVO:00000569|ENVO:01000036; material: ENVO:00002151; isolation source: viral sequences binned using virsorter ...
CACTTTTATATTCTTCTTCCACATCAGTCGTTTCTACCAATATCTTTTGGTCTGCCCGACTTACTTTTCCTAAACTTTTCTTTAATGCGTCGTAATGTGCTAATGCAATTCCATATTTTGGACTTCCACTACCACCTTTTCGTTTATCGTGTGCTCCAAGTGGATCACGACCTCTTACACTTGAATCTTTTCCATGTTTAGGACCTTCCTTTGGACGACCACTTCCTGGCCAACCATCATCTGGCATTTCCATTTCTAATTCTCTACTTGATCTTGCTGTTCTTGCCCCTGGTGGTTGTGGTCCAGGAACTCCTGGCATTTCACCTTCCGCTCCACCAGCGTCCATCATTGCTCCTTGAGTTCCGACTGCCTCTTGACTTTGAACTGGGTCATTACCTTCCATTTCAATCTGCGACCATCTGAATTTTCTCTTTTGGTCATCTAAAAGTCCAAGTCTCATTTCTTTCTTTTCTTCTTCAGTAAATTTAAATACATTATCATAAATCCATTCTGAATCTGCTATTTTAGCGTCCATCATAGATTGTGCTAAACTTTGTTTATTATTCCACAATTCAATCTTTTCTTCTTCATATATTGTAGATGGATTTTTTAGATTTAACTCAAAGTTTACAAGTTCAGCATCTGTATATCCTTGTGCATATAAGTGAACTATTGCAATTTTAGTCAATTCACTAACTGTAATTCTCTGTATCCTTTCGATGGTTCTAGCAAACCTAACATCTTCTGCTGCTAAAGTTGCTTTACTTCCAACGGCCTCATCATATCCAAGAAATGCCTTTGGAACTTTTAATGCTGCCATTAATTTATTTCTTAGATATTCAATATCCTCTACTGCTTCATAAGTAAGACCAGGTAGGTTATCAATTTGTGTTCCGCTATCACCACCACGAACTGGTAAGAAGAAATCTTCTGTAAGGTTTTGTATATTATATCTAAGATTGTAATCACCAGTTGATTGGTCAATAACAGGAGCTTTCTTCATCTTGTTAATTATCTTTTGCATAAAGTTTTCAACTTCTGCAGGTGGAATATTACCAATATCAATCTTAAACACTCTCTTTTCGGGTGCTCTCATAATTCTATGGATTAACATAGCATCTTCCATAAGAGATAATTGTTTCCAAATCTTACGGGCTCCTTCAACCATACCCTTACCATATGGTAAGAAATTTGCATCTGATAATAATCTAAAATGTGCTATTTCATAGTTTTCCATTTCTTTACTTCCAGCCATATTAGAACTATGTCTTGCATCACCTTCCTCGACTATAAATGATGTTAAATATGGATTCTCTGGATCTTCTCCCTCAACACGAGTAACATCGTAAGCTGAAAGTGGAACTACATTTGTAATACCATATTTTTCTTTAATATCTAAATAGAGATAAAAATCTCCGTATTTACATAGGTTACGAACCCATGGCCATAGATTGAATTCTATATTTAATATATCATAAAAAAGATTATGTAGAATATCGTGAATATTTTCATTGTCTGAATTTATTTCTAATATACTCCCATATTCATTTTTCATTGTTGATTCATCTGCATAAACATCAAGTGCACTCGATATAATAGCATCATTATCCATTTCTTCATAATCTCTAAATAAAGCCAATCTTTGTGCTTGAAAACTAATTGCTTGTGAATGTCCATATCCACCTGTTGATAAATTAGTATGTAATCTTGACCACCTATCTACAAGACTATTTCTCTGTGCCTGTTGAACTCTGTTTGTATCGGCAATCTTTAACTTTCTACCACCTGCATGTCTTACGATTACATTTGTGGAAAAAAGTCGTTGTAGTCTTGCTCTTAAACTTGTTTGTGCCATTTTATCCTCTTATTATTTTATTAACCAAGTTAGATCTTCTCTTGTATTTCCAGTTTCCATTGCCCATTCATCATTTCTATTATCGGTTGGTGTGTAAACTGCTTCATAATCTAACATTTTATTTAGGACTGTTTTTTGTAGGGCAATTCCCTCTGCGTTCAACCTTAATGCAGTATCTCTTACCCATAGTCCGATTGCTAAACTCATTGCAAGGTCATCATTGTATCCTTCCATTGCTTCAGCTCTGTTGTTGTGCCATATAAACACAAATAATTCATCAATCAATCTGTCCGAATGAACGATAACAGCTTTCTCTCTGAAATATTCTTCTAATTTTGCGATTACTAATGGTCTTGTTTTCATTGTCATACTAAATCCAGGAACCATTTGTCTTTCGGAATTTCTATATTTGTTTGTTACTTGTCTTGCGACATCAACATACCTTAAATCTTTACTTGTATAAAATAGGTTATCATATTCTCTATCAATTACTTGTTGAATGGCTGCCCAACCAATACTTGAATTCTCAATCACAAGTAATGCGTTGTTATACTCCATAGCAGTGTTCATACATAAGTTACCAAAATCTTTGGTAGAAATCTTTCCTTTGTACTCTGCAACTTGTTCCATACTCTCTACTTCTATTACATGAAATGCAGAAAAGTCAGCACCATCACCACGAGCAACATCACCAGCAACTACATAATTCTTTGTATAATCAGGTTGTCTGTATATCCACAAGTTACTATCTATTCCTCGTTTCTCAACTGGATCTTCTATGTGTGTCTTTTTATATTCTTCAAGAATTCGTGCGTCAATAACACCTTGACCAGAAGTGATGAAGTCACAATCACATTCTTGTGCCGCTCCACTCGGTCCTAATAACTTATCTTGTTCATCTCTCCAATCTTGTTCTCTATCAGGATGAACCGTCCAATGTAATTTAATTGTATTCCAATCATTCTCACCTTCTTCTGCACCTACCCAAGTTTTGTGAAACCAATTACCAACACCATTCGGTGTAGAAAGTGCTATACATTGACCACCAGTACTCAGAGTACTTTGTGCAGCAGTCCATATTGTATCAATCTTGTCGATAAATGCTGCCTCATCAATAACGAGTAAAGATAGTGCCTCTGAACGACCTGCGTCCTCAGTAGATGATATCGCCTTTACTTGTGAACCATTTGAGTATCTAAGTGAGAGTTTGTTATCCTCAACACAATTTGACCTTACCCAACTCGGTAGGTTTGCGTGCATCACTCGAATCTTCGTAACCAAGTTTTTAGCGGTATCTTGTTTAGTTGCAATTACCAATATGTTCTTATCACTCTGAAATGTCATCATCCATAATGCGTATCCAGCAGTAAGTGTTGATATTCCTAACTGGCGTGCTTTCAGAATAACATTGTAATTATGTTGTTTAAAATCTTTTAGGGAAGCTTCTTGAAATGGATATAAAGCAAAAGGAACTTTACCTCTTAGTGGATGTTGAATTACAGCATACTTTTTTAGGAAGTACACGGGGTCTTGTGCACATTTTAAATATTCTTTTTTGATGACTGCCTTTATATCACTCATTATAATTTTCCAAATACAAATCCTATTACTAACCACAAATATTGGTTTTCATACCATTTAGGTTTAACTAATTTAACCATCTTTTCATTCATTTCATCACGGGCCTTTAATAAATTAATTTGTTTATCTTTTGCAGCTAATATTAAAACATCAACCTTAGCCTGTTCTTCATGTTTTTCAATTAATTTTTCCTGATCTGTAATTACCACTTTTTGTGATGCAATTAATGAATCAGCCTTTTCTATTTTACCTTCCCATTGTGCATCGCGTTGTTTAATCATTTCCAAGGCTTCTGCCTGTGTGTAAGTGTCTTGTCCAAATAATGGAATGGATAATAATAATATCCATAAATATTTCATACTAACTCCTTATTTGTGTAAGACATAAACGACACCACTTGCGCCTGTTTCTACATGACTAACACCGAGTGGGTATAATGTTTTTGCAGTTAATGCTGCACCAAGTATAGTTCCACCATTTGATAAACTACAAGTTACATCTGTTGCCTGTACTATAATTCCTGCTGCTGCATTAAAAGATCCAGTAAATGATACACTCTGATTAGCAACCTTTGTTACCTTATTGTAATCTCCTATTGCTCTATTGAGTGGAGCGGTTCTAAACATTGTTCCTGCATCTGTCATTTTTTATCTCCCTGTATATATATAATTATTTACTCTTGGAAAACTTACGAAGAAATTCCTCTGCTGATTCTACATCATCACTTTCGTAAGCTGTTTCCATTTTCTTAACCTCGTTTTTACTACGAGTAAGTTTCCTTTTTAAATTTGTTATTTCTTTTTTATTTTCTGTTTTATTTTCTTGTAATACTTTTATTTCTTTTTCTACTTCTTTTTCTTTCTTTTTGTTTTCTTTTATAGCCTTTCCTAATTTTTTTACCTCTTTACTTTTAACTGCGTTTGCTGCAAAAAGTCCACCAATTAAACCAAAGAATCCTAATATGAGTTTCCATATTTTCATTATCACATCTCCATTATTTGTTTATATGTAGATTTACCCTCTAATTTTTTAGTCTTAGAAGGTTCGTCAAAATCACTATCATCAGGTTCCTGATATTTTCCATAACCATCCTGATCCCTATTAATTTTTTCTTCAACGGGTTTCGGTATTCTAAAATTTACAACCTTTCTTCCGTTTATAGTTGGCATTCCGTGATCGTCTGTACCAATCTCTTTAACTTTAATTTTTTTGTTTTTGAATCTACCACCTAAAATGGTATCTCCAATATTTACATCTATTGTTATGGCCATTATGCTCTCCAACTTATCATAAGGTTTTGTCCGTCAAGTTTCTCCGTTACATTATCTTCACGACTTAACTCTCCACCCAAACCTCGTTCTATGATATTTTTCAAATCTTTAAATGTCAAATCTTTATCATCAAACGGATGTGCCATATGTCCGTATGCTCCACCCTCTACAAGTAATTCTCTGAGTTCATCATTCCACCAATCCTTTGAAAGTGGTGAATATTTTTCAACATGAAGTCTTGGTCGTTTTTTATCACCATCAAACTTTGGATTTGGTTTATTTTCACCATCAACTGTTAATCCTTTAGCTTGTATTGAAGTATTTCTTGTTTCATCTCCTATTCTACCATCGGCGTCAATACCTGCGGGAACTGGTTTTCCACCCATTTGTTGATCTTTATCAACTCCCATCCACTTCATCACCGTCCAACCTAAATTATCCATTACATCTCGTAATCTATCTTTATATGGATTAACTTTTCCGTAAGATACTGGACTCATTGCTCTATGTGACATAGTATAATCTTCTTCTGGATCCATTGCCCCATCACTTAATATATAATCTAATACTTTCCAACCTAAATCAGTTTGTAATGATTCTACCCAACTCGTAGACTCTTGTTTATAATCCGTATGAGTTTTGTAAAATGTAGGTGGTCCATCATCTGTAGGTGCATTTTTTCCTGCAGTTGCTTCTTTTAAAATCTTACTAACATCATTTTCAACTAAAAAATCACCAATGACATCACCACTAAATTCTTTTAAATAATCTCTCATCTTGTTTCAACTTTGTTTTTATCCAACCACCACTCAACTTTATTAACAACTACATCAAAATTCCTATGACTTCTACTCAAACCAAATGAACTCCAAAAATCTTTTACTAAATAATATGCTGGTTCTACATCTTTTGAACCAGGTCTAATATTTCCTACAATTTGATTTGATTGCATATCTGAATCAACATGATATTTTAAATAATCATAATCAAATGGATTTGAATAATAATCATTTTCATAAATCCATTTCAAAATCGGGTCAAACTTACTACCCTTTAAAAACCAATCAGCAGGTCCTTTAAATTTAGTATGTCCCCAACCTTGAACATATGCATAATACTGATACATTAAGTTAGTAGGTTGTCTTTTCTTACCAGGTTTACCCTTATAATCTAATCTATGAAAACCCTGTTTCATTACCTCTTTACAAAGTTTTTTTGTTCCAGATGGTATTTTAACTTTAGCACCTGTTTCTTTTTTGGCCTGGTTGATAATTCTCATAAAATCAGATTGAGTTACAATTCGTTCTGATATTAATTTTTTTAATTTAATCATCTTCTTTCCAAGTCAAATGCTCTTGTCAACATTGCACTAGCATGTTGAAGTTCAAGTCGAGCTTTATCATACTTTTTAAAGTATCTTATTAAAGTTCTATTCTTACTCTTTTTAATGTCATTTTCAAGTTCATACCAAAGTCGTCCATCTCGTGCCTTATGAATATAATCACTTCCAACTCTTAGTAATTTTTGGTGATTCATAGAAATATCATCAAGGTCTACTTTTTCTTCTAATAATTTCTTCATTTTAATCACTTAATTTCTCCGATATATACTTTCACAATTATAAATATTAAACTTCTAAACTATTGAGTTTTTCTTCCGCATCTTCCTTAATTTTATTTAATTCTTCAAGTGCCTCTTTTGCCATCTTCTCAACTTGTTCTTTATTTTGAGTCCACTTTTCTTTTTGTAATTCAACTTCTTTAATTCCTACAGAATCCATTGATTCAAATGGTTTAGATGCCTCTTCTTTCCAATCTTCTATACTCTCAATTTGGTCTTTAATGTATGAAAGTTGATTATTTAACACCTTTTTTTCTTCCCATTGTTCATATTTTCCCTCAATACGAAGTTTATTCTCAAATTCAATTTGACAATCAAAACAATGATTGTGTAATCTATACATTTTATCATCCAATCGTTTTTTCATCACCTTTTTACACTCAGGACAAAACCAAGGCGTTCTTGCTTCCTTTAACGCATCGGATCTATTACTTTTTCGTTCTCTTTCTGATTTAATTTCTTCTTCTCGTTTCTTTTTCTCCTCTAAATCTTCCATATGAACAAAGATTCGTTTATCTGGTGTTTTACCACTTAAAATATCTTGTCTTGCCTTTACATGCCTTTGATGTTCATTCATAACACTAACTCCTTTGTAACGAATCAAGTTTAAACTTAAATTTTAATTCCTCAAGTTCTTGATCTCTTTTCATTAATTCTATTTCAGCTTGTATATTTTTAATTTCACTTTGTTTTTCTATTTCTTCTTCTAATGCCGATACTCTACTTTCTAATTTATACCATCCACCACCTACTGCACCCAATAATCCGATAATATTCACAATAAATTTAATATTACTCATTTTTTTAACTTTAAAAAGTTCTTGTATATCTTCAAAATCTTCCATTAGAATGTCATAAGACCTGTTATTTGGTTGATTGGTGCAAATGCTCCTGTAAATTTGTAAGTTTTTCCATTATATTTAAAAACTATTCCTTCACTCGGAACAATTGATTTTAATCCACCAATCTTATTTAATTTATCTAATTGTAATTTTAAAGTATTTAATTTTTTCAAATCACCACCACTACGAACATTTTTGATTGCAGAATCTAATTGTTTCTTCACTCTCTGAACCGTAGAGTCAGGATTTGCTGCTAACCAACCACTTACATTAGTCATTATTTCCGCACCAACCTCAAAGAACAATTCTTCGAATGGTTTCATATTTTGTTTAACCATTTTTGAATGGTCTACTTTATCCGTAGTCAATACCCAATCTAAAAATTCAGGATGATTCTTAAAATCCTTTTTAATCATCGGAACTTTATAAGACTTATCAAAGAATGCCCATCTCTTAGTTAAATTCTTCAATGGTTTTTTTGGTATTGTGAATCCGTGTTGTTTTGCTGCGTTAAATATAAATTCTTCCCAATAACTTTGATGATATACCGAAAGTGAATCGTTATCTTTTAATCCGTATTGTTTCTGTAATTTGTTTAATTTATTGAAAAAATATTTTTTCCTCTTTTCAAAATTTTGGTGTTTAGGTACAGTTAAAAAGTTTGGTTTACCAATCTTATATCGTTTCTGTATGTTTTGATTGACTTGTTTAATCATACCAGCTAACATACGAGCAGAATCTTTGACCTCACCTATAGCATTTCCATCATCATCATACTCTATTGCCCCGTGAAATACAATTTCGGCCTTATCATAATTTATAACATTTGCTGACTTGGGCCACATAACCTCAAGATTCATCCAAGCTCTACCACCCTTGAATATCTTTTCTCGTTGTTTTTCTGAAAGAGAACCGATAGCTTTTTCTAAGTCTTTCATAGCAAAACTAAACGCGTCCGCAATATCCCCCCTACCTTTAAACTTAGAAATTATTCCACTTGTACTTAGTGCAGTTTTACCACCATTTTTCAAATGTCCTTTGTTTCTAGCGGCTACTAATTTTTCTGTAATTAAACCTTCTTTAATCTCAAATAACTTTCTAAACTTATTGGTCATCATATTGTAAATACCTTTGTCAAAATAACCAAAAGCCTTTTTAAATAATTTAGGTCTATCTTTATCATCTATTTTAGGTGAACCGAGTAATTCTCTCATTACCGTTCCACTAACTTCTTTTCCACCAACTCTAACTGATTGATGTGGAGCCGTCATAAAGTATCCGTGTTCTTCATATCCTTTTAGATTATTTTTATGTTTCTTATAATCTTGAAAGTATGATAATCCACCACCTTTTTTCTTTCCGCCTGCTAATCTACCAGCGTCCTTTTCTCCAAATATATATATCACGGCAGTAGTCTTGGGGTCGTATTTTTTTAGCACATTATTTGCCACCAATGGAATCTTTTCTTTGATAATACGATTCTTAGGAACACCCATTTTTGTCATATGTCGAACTTTTTCTCTATAATTCATAGGATGTTTAGGTGGGTTTTTAATGTCTGATGTGGTGATATAAGCATCATCTACCTTTGACTTTAACCACTTGTAAGTCTTTAAGTGATGTGGGCCAAATGGTTGATATCTACCACCATAGATACCCACGACTTTTTTAATTTTTGATTCAATTAATGGCAACTTGTGTTCTTTTAAAATTGGATTAACGAGTTCTCCTACAAGTGCACTATATTTAGATTTTTTCGTAGTTGGAACGAATTGTCTATATTTTTCATCTGGAGTATGTTCATATTCTTTTACAATAAAACTAATTTTAGACTTATAATCATTTGGAAGTTTATTTTCTACACCAATAAATGTTACTGAATTTGGAACAAGATAAAGTAATATCTCTCTTTTATTTAAATTCATTAAAACTTGACTTGAGGTCCAAAGTTTATTTTGAGCCCGAACCAAATCATATTTAGGCCCCTTATCTTGGATATGATTATAAAATGCAGGAAATAATTCTTTATAGTGTGGTGTTTGATGTAAAACATTTAATGCATTCATCAATCTTAACTCTGAAGATAATTTATCATTTCCATTTTGATACCCTTGTTCGGGGTGTTCGATTCCGTGATTGGTTCTAACTATTGGTTCTTGTGTTAAATCTTTTATTTTTACTACTGGTTTAACTCTACTTGTGTTTTCTATAACTACAAGTTTTTTACCATCACCAACTAATGTATGACCTTTAATTCCACCGTGATATGTTACTAATGATTTTACTGCATCATGTAAAGTTGTCTTACGAAGTGCTTCTCTAATTCTTGCACCATCTTTAGACATCGCTTTCTTTTTCTTTGACTTATCAAAATCCTTCTCATCTCTTTTTACAAATAATGCAGAATTAACAATTCCAATTCCGTGAGAATTCATTCCCTCTGACCAATCTGTATCTTGGTCGACTACATAACATAACTCAACTCCATATCCAGTTAATTCTCTAACCACTTTAAGATTAGGGTTATAATTTCTATCTCGGTTTTTACCAAGAACCATATCGTTACCAAACATTGATGCTACTGCAATACATTCTTCCAGTTGTTCCTTAGAAACTTCTTTTGTCTTACCTTGTGGTTCTGGATTTAATGGACCCTCTAAATATTTTCTTGATATCATATCCACTTTACCCTTTTCTTCTCTCACAACTACTTCTGATAAATCGTCTGGTTCTTGTAAAGTAACTATTACTACCATCTTCCCATTTGGCAATCTTGTTCGTTCTACTTTTTTAACCTTAGCCTTTGATTTAGAACTACGAGTTATTTCTCCTTCACTCCAATAAT
>VTLG01016086.1_pt1 | contig 10013 bp, 10 predicted proteins | sample 4694571 | NCBI WGS metagenome assembly VTLG01 (sample SAMN12604809, study PRJNA352737) | marine metagenome | biome: ENVO:00000447; feature: ENVO:00000209|ENVO:00000569|ENVO:01000036; material: ENVO:00002151; isolation source: viral sequences binned using virsorter ...
AATCTTTGTATCTAGAGCTGCCTGTTCAGCAGGAGATAAGTCATCTAAATGTCCAACAGAAACTTGTTGACCATCTCTAACAACATCTATCTTAGTTGTTTCATAAGCATCATAAACATACTGGTCATAGTCTTTTGCTTTTTGTAAAGCATATTGTTCTGCAACCATATACTTTTCCCAACCAGCCATGTTACGAAATTCTTGAGCGGTGATAGAGTCACCGGTTTCAGCTTCGTACTTAGATGCAAATTCTTGAGTAGCAATATCATCGTCAAATAACTGTGATCTTTCTCCTCTAAATCTTGCTTCTAGTTCTGGACTTACACCTCTAGTAAGTATGTCTAATTTTATCTGTGCTTCTCTATCTTCTCTAAACTTTTTCTGTCTTTCTTTTAATATGGTGCCAAATGTAGATGAAAGATCAGCTATTTGACTCCATGTTTTTTCAGTATTTCTTATTCTATCTTCAGCATTCTTTTCTAAACCTTGTAGGTATCTTTCCTCTGACTGCTGTATAGCTCTGTCAGATGCTTCTTGTTCTGGGATAACGTCAAGTATTTCTTGAGGTGTTACTGATTGCCCAGATATGTTGTAGTTAGGTATTATAGCCATAGTTAACCTCCTGAATATGGTGCATAGTAACTAGGTGCATAAGGTCCAATAAACTGTGTACCTCCACCTGTATTTCTTAAACCATCACCTGTACCACTTCCTGCACTTAATCCAGCACCTAATGCCTGACCCATGCCTAGCATTAAAGTCAAACCTACGTTTTGCATTACTGGTCTTGGAGGTGCCATATCTGCTATTGGTTGAATAGCTACTCTTCCAAAGGATCTGTTTAGTTGTCCTTTTAAATCTCTATTAATATCTCCATACACTTCTCTAGCATCATAGCCAGCTTCTCTCAAACCTCTGGATCTCAGTGCTTGAGCAATACCAAATTGAGCATTATTCTGAACTAATTGTCTAGCTACGCTTCTACCTCTAACTCCACGCTCGGCTGCTGATACTTCAATCATACCTTCGTTGGCTAACATCTTTTTAAAATCTTCTTGGTTTTGTAAGATGGCTAGAGATCTTGCGTTATATAGTTGTCTTTGTACTTTTGAATAAGCTCGTTGAGCTGCAATGTTTGCTTGATCTACCTCTTGTTCAAATTGTACTTTTTTGGATGCGTAAGTAGTTCTTGTTTGCATCCATTTACGTTCTCGGACTTTTAGCTTATGCTGGTAAATCCTACGTTTTTCTTTGTTCGCTTGGGACGCTTGAGCTGCGGAGCCTATCGCTCCTATAGCTGGTCCTATTGCTGCTGGATCGCACACGGCAAAATTCTATAAAGGATAAATTGTTTGGTCCGTAGGTAAATCTTCTAAGAAATTTAAAACCTAAAAACCTAAGTAACTTAAGATGTATTTTGTTTCTTTCGTCAACAAAATTCCACAGTAACTTTTCTTGTCTTGAGTTTACATACCTTTTTGCTTCTCTAGCAAATGTATGAGGAAACTTTAAAATAGCTGGGGTACATAGCATCCATATTTGTCCACCATCGTGAACTCCTGCAATGCCACATATCTCATCATCTGGGTTAGTAAAATGTCCATGACCTTCTTTTACTTCCCGATAATCGTCGGGTAGCAAGTTAGAAGCTACACGTAGTGCAGCCTCTGTTGTTGCTGGGTGAATGTATTTACTCATTTAATGCGTGTTTCAATTTATCTATGGTATCTTGCATCCAAGATTCCCAAGGATTACCTAGGGGTAGTTTCATACCTTTATACATGCGGTTCTTTTTTAACCATTGCATGTATATACGTACTTCTTGTTCGGTAAGGGTGAGGTTATACACGTTGATAAAATTTAGTATTGTAAGCTCCTTCCCATGTCATGTTGTGAATAGTAGCTGGAGCTGGGTGTGTTGATTTAACTGTTAATGCTACGTTTATATTTCTGTCGTAAATAGGTACTTCTCTTAAAATATTATCTTCAAATGTAGAAGCATTGTTAGCTACATATCTATCTGCACCAGTTAGTTCATGTACCTCTGTATAGTCAACTCTACCTGTTCTGCTTAATGTTGTTTCGTATAAACCTATGGGACCAAACCCAAATTTAGCTCTGTGTAATACTAAACTAGATCTAGTATCAGCTTTAAAACTTTCTCCTTCTCTAGTAACATAGTAAATAGTTGGTAAATCAACTTGCATAGTAAACTGATAACCTATTAAAAATGCTTCTCCTGTCCAATTACCATCAAGCTCTAAATTACTACCATTGACAGTTATCTTTCCATACCTACCTAAATTTTTAGTTCCAGAAGATTCATTAGAATTATCATATGCAACTAATTGATTAGAACTTTCTAACCCTGTGGGTTTAGCAAATGTTGATTTTTTAGTTGTAGCATTATAAGTAACTGTTGGGTTTCCACTTGTAAGTTTTGGAATTTCCATTAAATGATCTAAGTGTATTCTATTTTCTGCAATAGCAAAAGTGTTAGAATCCATTTTTATTGCATATTTAAGTAACTGATCTTTATTATTATTACGAACAACTACATATAAAAAATCATCTTGCATACAATGGTATTGAATTGTTCCAGTCAATGTCCACTTAAACCAAGCTGCTAATTTTCTTTCTCTAATATTATCAAAGTATCTGTAGCCATACAATGTAGATGTATCTTCTTCACTAAAAAAGATAACTGAGTTTTCTCTAGAGTTAGATATAAGTTTTAAATCTTTTTCAAATAATCTAGCAACTACTGCACTTTGTTCTATAACCTCTGGTTCACCTTCTCTTTGAACATTAGCCATCTCAAAAAATCTTGAGAACTTACCGGCATTATCTAAGAACCCGACAGTAGTACCAAGAGAGATAGGATTTGTAGCAAAGTTAAAGTTGTAAGTAGAAAGAGCATTGATCTTAGCTGTTGTTGGGCTGAACACGTCACTATCTGTAGTGAGCATGAATTGTTGATTTTTAGAAAATAATAATAAACCTGTGTTGACCTGTATGCCATCATAAATAATAGCAGGATATTCTGAACTAGCTGCTATGTCTATTGGGTCACTAGCTATAAGTTGTATAGCTGATTTAGCAAAGAAGTTAGTAAAGTCTCCGGGACGAGATAACACTATATTTTCATCAGCAAGTATTGCAAATCTGTTTCTAAAAAACAACAACTTACTAACTCCTTTACCTATAAAAGAAGGTTCAGGGTTAGTAACATCATCTCCTACTATTGCATCGTCCCATTGAGGTACAGAATATTGTGTTCCGGAAATAGTATAATTAGAACCATCTAGTTCAGTTAATCTAAAATTACCGTCAGCAGTTCTGATAAGAATGATTGGCATTCTAGATCTTTTTAATCTAATTAGTCTTCCCGGTTTAGCACACTCTTCCCATGTACCCTCACCATCTCTATCATTATTACCAAAAAATTTAACGTAATGATTATCTTCATCGGCAACACTATTAATTACCTCTACAACCATTCCGTGCTTGCACTGAGAAGGTAAATCACCTACATCGTTAACTTTACTAGCAATAACGTTTAACAGCTCTCCTACGGGCGTAGAAGCGTTAAAGGCAGAGGTTCGTTTTATATGTAATCCTGTACCAATAGTTGTTATATCGGTGTCAGCTATATTACCTTCTGCAACTATAGCTGCTCTAATATCACCAAGAATACTTTCAGCAGTAATAGTAGTTTCTGTGTCAAATGGTGTAGGCTGGGGTCTAACTAAGGCAAGGTTTGCTTGAGCTTTAGATGTACTAATAGTGTCTATTGTAACTTTATAATAAGCATCTTTCATCCATACATAAAAGAAATCACCTTGCAACCAACCTTCTCCACCATGTAGTAAATCGTGGGTAACTGTATATCTTGCTTGATATGTAACGTTAGATCCTGAACCAAAAGGTACTGATTGACCAGTAGTGGCTATACGGAAGTATAAGTTTTTTCTACCAGTTTGATTTATTTCTGAAGAGTTTACATCACCAGTGTATGCAGCACCAGTATTATTAGCTGCGGATGCTGTATAAGTAAATGTTGTTGCACTAGGTACACTTGCAATACTTGCAAATTGGTCAGTTGCATTTCCATCAAGAATATCAAAATACATTTGAGTACCAACCGACAATCCGTGAGGAGTAGCTGTAGTTATAGTAACTGTAGTACTACCTCCATTAGGTTGATTGTAAGTTCCACCAAAAGCTTTTTTATGAACACTTACATTATATTTATAATTAACATCAGACCGATCTCCGTTTGCAAGAGTACCACCAGTAGCTGCCTCATCAATTAATTCTTTATTACTATCAACACTAAAAATACGAGTACCAACATTAGGTGCAAACGAGTCTCTACCATCTCCAGCAGCCGAACCACATCTAAATTGGTTAGCTCCTCTGTCAGCATGTGCTTGCATTCTAAAAGCAGAATCACAGTAGCTGTTACTTGAAGAAACTTGAGAAACATTAATTCTTGTAGCTGTAGTTACTGTAGTAAAATGACTTGCTTGAGAACCATCTTGGTCAAATATATTTAAGGAATACTGTTTTGAATAAGATATTTTTTTTAATTCTACAAAAATTTCTTTGCCAAAATTTCCAAGGGGTTCTTGGGTAGTATCCATCTCTGTAATAATGGACCTATTGTTTAGATAAGTAAAGTCGTTTAAAGTTAGTGTTTGTAAATCTTCGTCATTTGTGTGCATCAAATAGTTATCTTTTACAGTAACATTACTTGTACTAATAGTTCCACTTGCTGTATCTTCAACTCTAAATGTATTAGCATCAACTATCTGTGTAACTGAATAAACACCATCTGTAGCTCCACCTGAAGTAAAGTCTAATTCAACAGCTCTTCCAACAGTAAAATCATGGCTACTTAAAGTAACAGTAACTGTACTACCAGACCTAGTATAAGTTGCAGATCTGGATTGAGTAGTATTACCAACTACCACAGACTTTTCTGCTCCAGTTAAACAATCCCACATTTTAACAATACCAGTACGTGATATTTGTCCTATATATTGTTCGTTTTCGTCACGATAGTAATGAAACCATCTACCGTCTGCTGTAGAGTTATTTGAACCATCAGATAAAGATGCCACAAACTTTCCAGCCGGTCTTTTTGTTAGTCCTTGTGTAACGTCAGGTAAGGCGTTCACCATATTTTTTACCTGACCGGGAATTTTTGACTCGTCAGGTTGTTGTGAAATGCCAGCCGTTAACGCTGGAATAGTTTGTGTAATGTTTGCCATTATCTAATAAGTGCCTTGTAAGGTTGATAAGATCTGTAGTTACTGTCATGTGGAAACCCAAAGAAAGTATGGTCTCCCTGCTCACAATCGTATTCATATGCTGTTGCCTTAGTTTGTGCCTCTTCTAATTGAAGTAACTTAACTAAGTCTGGATTGTTAACTAATTGTGTTGCAGCTCTTACTGATGCTCTAGCAATAATATATCTCTGTATAGCTGGAGGTACATCATTGAAAGCTAGTAAGTATGTTATGTCAAAATAGTGATCTCCACTAAAAACAAATGTGTGGTTAACATTGTCATATAATTTTCCATCTTTCCTTACTACATCTTTAGTTTTATCAGACAAACCTTCGTGTACGTCGTACCTGAGATAGTTAGTAGGAATTATATAGTGACCATTAGCATCAGGAGATATTAATACGTGGTCTTCTTTGTTAAAATGCCAGCCTTCGTTTTGCACGTCTTTTGTAACTTCCATAAGAAGTCCATGAATCATTGCAATTTGTGGATTGGCAAATGTGTTTGCTATTTCTTGTCCTGTGTTAGTCACGTCTGTAGTTACAGTTCCAAGAGTAGTTACAGGTGACTGACCAATGCTACCCAAGATAGAATTAACTGCGGATAGTTCGGTATCGGTTGCTATTTGAGTAGTCATAAAAAAAAGGGGGACACGAAGTCCCCGTATAAAAAATAAAAATTAGTTAGCGTTAGCTGGGTATGAGTTACCGAATACAGCGTTACCTGTAGATCCAGTAGCAGCACCAGCAATAAGCTCAACGCAAGCAGCAGGGTTTAGGAAATCTGCACCCATAGCTAGACGTCCAAGGATAACGTCACCTTGGTAAACAACTGATACGTCGCCTGAAGTTACCTGAACTTGTGGTCCGATAGCTTCTACAACTCCAGCAGCTTCCTTCTGGAAGATTAATCCGCAAGAGTTAGCGAAGTCAGTAGCATTACCGTAGTTTCCGTTAATACCAGTTACAGAAGCTCTAGCGTCTTCTGCTGTTTCACCTACAAAGTTACCTAAGTTACCGGGAGATGCTACTCCGGGGTTGGTTGCAGATGCAGAACCAAACTTAGTACCATACTGTCCAAAGAACGGAATGTTCATTGACTTGTAGATCTTAATACCAGCGATCTCAACTACGCCTTGTCCAGACTGTAAAGCTGTTCCTTGTGCGTCACGGTTGATTAGACCAGATGTGATTACACCAGAACTTACAGTATTGATAAGACTGTAGTATTGACGAGGGTTTATAACGGCTACACGTCCGTCAGAACTAACTCCTTTTTCGTCAAGAGCAGCAGCAGCATCATAGAAAGCGTCTACTAATTTAGCAGCATCGTAAGCTTCGGTTGCGTTACCTGTACCTACTCTGATCTGTGTACCGCCGGGCTCTGCAAAGCCGGACTTAGAAACTGGAGAAGCTTGTCTAGCACCTTTAGCGATAGCTCTAAAGATTAGTCTATCGTATTTCTGTGCAAGAGCATATCCAATCTTCTTAGATATTTCTCCTCTCAATTCATAGTGTGCTAGTGTCTCGTCTAGCTCATAAACGAACGCTGAACTGATTAATAGGTCATCGCAAGTTATGGTTTTTTCAGCAACTGGAGGTGCTCCGTCGGAGTTACCCATGATGCTGTTACCGGGTGTGTGGAACTCGGCTTTTGTGTGTCCAGTGTAGATGAACTGTAAAGATTTTCCATTCTTAAGAGTTCTCTTCATAACGAGATCTCTTGCGATTGCATTGTGCTGGAAGCCTTTAAACATTTCTCCACTGAACAACTTTAAATAAAGTGCTCTAGGATCGTTACCACCATTCAGCGCACCCGGACGGGTTAACTGGGCTAACTGTGAAGCACCTGTATTTTGTTGTGCCATTGTTTATGGTTAAAATTAAAGGTATATTGTATCGTTCCTAACGTTAGAATGTTGTCAGTCTTAATTGGTCTTACGTGAGACTGGCACGTTTTGTGGTCTTTTCCCACCGTCGACGGGTAAAAGGTATCCTCCTCAGAGGGCTTTTCCCAAATTGAGTAGGGAGGAATCGCACCTCCCCTAAGGTCAAACTACTTGACTACTCTTGTGTAAGCAACGCCACGATATACGAAAGTAACTTTCATTGCTATCTCCATATACCTAAGCCCCGTTCCATGCTTAGGAGTCATGCGTCCCCGAAGGGATGAACGGACGTGGCTGCCAGTGTCGGGTGACACCGGAAATGATAAAGATATTAGTTATCAGTGTTATCAGAGTCAGAAAGTTCTTTATCAGTTTCTTTCTTTTTTTTCTCTTCTTCATAAAAGCCATACCGGGTGACGTTTGCTTTACCGAAGCAACCTCCTTCAGATTGTTGTGACATTATCCTATTGTAGGTGCAGTCAAAGCAACTGATGTAGACTCAGCAGAAGCCAAGTCAAGTGGGAAGTTGTGAGCATTACGCTCGTGCATAACTTCAAATCCAAGGTTAGCTCTGTTTACTACGTCAGCCCATGTTGGGATAACCTTTCCATTGACATCAACTACTGACTGGTTAAAGTTAAAACCGTTAAGGTTGAAAGCCATAGTGCAGATTCCCATGGAGGTAAGCCATATGCCAACCACGGGGAAAGCACCAAGAAAGAAATGTAGAGCACGAGAATTATTGAAAGAAGCATATTGAAATATTAATCTCCCAAAGTACCCGTGTGCAGCGACAATATTATATGTCTCTTTGTCTTGCCCAAACTTGTAACCATAGTTCTGTGATACCTCGTCTGTTGTCTCTTTAATGATAGAGGAAGTAACGAGACTTCCGTGCATAGCAGAGAAAAGAGCTCCACCGAATACCCCAGCAACACCGAGCATGTGGAACGGGTGCATAAGGATATTGTGTTCTGCTTGGAAAACGAACATGAAATTAAAAGTACCAGATATACCAAGAGGCATGCCATCACTGAAACTCCCTTGTCCGAAAGGGTAAACTAAGAATACTGCTAGAGCTGCTGAGACTGGAGCTGAGTATGCTACAAAGATCCAAGGTCTCATACCTAGTCTGTATGATAGTTCCCATTGTCTGCCTGCGTATGCAAGCACGCCTATCAAAAAATGAAAGACGATAAGTTGATATGGTCCGCCGTTATATAGCCACTCGTCCAGTGTGCCAGCTTCCCAGATGGGGTAGAAATGTAGTCCGATTGCGTTAGAGCTCGGAACGACAGCTCCAGAAATAATATTGTTTCCGTATAATAAGGAGCCGGAAACTGGCTCACGTATGCCATCTATATCTACTGGTGGTGCAGCGATAAAGGCGAGTATAAAACATGTGGCAGCAGCTAATAAACATGGAATCATTAGCACACCAAACCAGCCTACGTATAGACGGTTCTCTGTGCTAGTGACCCAGTTACAAAACTTCTCCCAGTTGGTTGTAGTGTCTCTTTGTAATGAGATTGCAGCCATTTGATTGATTAGTTAATGTGTATGTTGTTGCATTCCTCGTCTACTTTAGAGAGGAAAAATTCGATGAGTTCCATCTTAGCTCGGCTAGGTAGGTTCTCATCTAGTATCACTTTGTATCTTGCTTGGATAAAATCGAAGCAACTCATTTTCCATTTGTAAGGGTCTATAACCCTTGGTTTAGAAAACGCCGGGTATGATCTGACCTGTAGTAATGTAGGCACCAAGAGCAGCAACAAAACCAAGCATCGCTGCCCAGCCATTAAAACGTTCTGCTTCATGTGTAAAAATTGGGTTGGTGTTGTGGTGTGACATTTCAATTAATTGAATTGGTGGTTCGTAAGGGTATTCGTTTTCGAGTAGGGTGTCTAAATCTCGAGTTCTCATTTTTTCTTTTTTCTTTTTTTAAGAATTTTTAATTTTTCTAAAAGACTTTCAGTTTTTTTTCTGGACTTGATTTGCTTTGCAGCTCCCATGTCCTCATACATTTCCCGTCTTTTTTTTAAATTTTCTGCTAAATTAGACATTAAAATTGTAAGTCTGATTGGTTTAATTTTCTAAGAACATCATCTCTGTATGCCTCGTCTGTATCATAGCGTGGATCTGCCATTGCTGATACAAGTTCTGCTTGAGATCTAAATGTTTCTCCAGCAGACGATGCAGCTTTGCCTTGTATCATTCTGCCTTCATAACCATTAGCTTCATTATATTCATTCTGTAATCCTTTAAATGCTATGCTAATTGCCATTGGATTACCTGAGTCTACAACAGAATCAAAAGCATTGATAGCGTCGTCAGTTAAATTACTGGCAGCCCAATCAACAACTGCGTTGTAGTTTGCTTCTCCTCCACAAGCGTTTTGTACCTGATTAACTTGTGCTTCAGATAACTCTACACCTTGAGAAGCTTGAGGATTATTTCGTTGTATTTCTATATAAGCGTTGACCAAATCTTGACTACTCATGGAACTGAAAGCTTCTATAGTATCTTCACTAAGTTCACCATCATTCGCATAGTACTCTTCTGATGCGTCATTAATTAAATTGATCGCAGGAGCATATTCAGATACCTCCTCATCGCTTCCTTCTTCCTCTTCATATCCTTCGTCTGTGCTTTCGTAGTCGACTTCTTCTTCTTCGGTTTGTCCAAGTTTCTTTTGTAATGATAAGTATGCGCTCTCTAATTCTTCTGCGCTTTTATATTTACCAGCTAGTAGTTGTTCTTGTTCTGCTACTAACTTTTCTCCTACTTCAAGAGAGTTCTGTTCCTCTGCGGATAGAACTTCTGTTTCAGG
>VTLG01006871.1_pt1 | contig 10012 bp, 27 predicted proteins | sample 4694571 | NCBI WGS metagenome assembly VTLG01 (sample SAMN12604809, study PRJNA352737) | marine metagenome | biome: ENVO:00000447; feature: ENVO:00000209|ENVO:00000569|ENVO:01000036; material: ENVO:00002151; isolation source: viral sequences binned using virsorter ...
CCCTTTTTTTTCTTCTTCTTTTTCTTAGTCGTAGAATGGTACATAGTAAGAATTAGGTATCTTAGTATATTCTAAACGAAGTTTGCCCTAGTGTCTCTGGTTTTGCAAGATTAAATTGTTGTAGACAAAGATAACCAAATGCATCAAAAGCATGATCCACACCCAAGTTTTTGTTTGGTAAACCTGTATTCGGTGCATAAGTTAAAGTTCTAAGTGCTTTTATCAATTCTTTACATCTTGGATGAATAAAAGTTCTCCGATCTCCATTTGCATCAAGTAATGCAGTATTGACAGAAGTAATCTTATCTCTGATTTTCCAGGGAGATTTAGGACTCATAACTGTAAAACCATTACGTCTGAGAATTGTATGGTCAGTAACACCAACTCCACTTGTTTTTCTTGCACTACCAGTAGGATCAGGTCAGGCAATAACTCTTCGATCTACCCCATACCTTCTAACAACTTCCTCTGCAAAATCCCAAGTGGTAGCACCACCTGTTAGCATGATCTCATCAAACACATATAAGTTATTGTCATGCTTTACCGCACAAACTCCAGCCATAGGGTCTACGTTAAAGTCCAAACCAATTAACAAGGGGAGCATATGTAAATCCTGTACTTCCTTATCAATATTGTCATCTCCAAAACTAACAGCAACCAATCCCGTAAGATTCTCAAAACTAGCCTCAAACTCCTGTCTAAATGTCCTCGCATCTAACTGACCCCTAGCAGCCTCAACTTCCTCTTCTTTTACATTACCCCCTTCAATCGTAGTAAAACTCCATCTCTGCCAATCATTCCACTCTTCCTCTCCGCAATAACACCACATATCATAAAACCAACTTGCAGTACCATCAGGAGTAGAAATAAACAAAGCCCAACCCTGTTTGTCAGCTAATGCAGGTCTAATAACTTCAGCCCATACCTCTCGATCCATAAATGCAGCCTCATCCAATACAACACCAGCTAAACTTCTACCTCTCAATGCCATCGCATTTTCTGTTCCCTTCAACTCAATAGTTGATCCATTGATTAATTCCAACCTTAAATCTGTCTCATTCTTACTTTTAATCCAAATATTCGGTGTTAATCTCTTTAACTCTTTCCACGCAATATCCTTTGCCATCCTATAAGTAGGAGCACAATAGAAATAAACTTCATTAGGTCGATTGATTGCACCTCTGAGCAACTCAATACAGGATAAATATGATTTCCCAAACCTTCTTCCTGCAACCAACACCCGAAATCTTTTATCACTATTGAATACCTCCCCCTGAGCATACCTCAAACTTATTTCTTGCTGTTTTGTAGCTGTCATACATTAAAAATAACAGTTTTTTTATCTTATACCCCCTATTTATAGCCTATTCCTGCTTTTTTAGGTTATAGTTCCAGTAACAACCCTTTACAAGATCAAGTCCGTGGCTTCTTCTATCTTCCCAGAAAATATAATTAATAATCCAATAGCTAATCCAGCTAAAAAAAGAACTAGATCAACAGCTTATGAAGTTCAAAAAAGATCTCAACGTCTATATTCACGACAACTTGAAGGAAAAACTACTCGTCAATTAGTAATAGAACACGCAAATATCGAACAAGTTTCAGAAACTACCGCCTGGGAAGATTGGAATAGAGTTAAAAAATGGAATGATGAAGATTGGCAAAAAGATAGAGAAACTCTCTTACCCAGACTACAAGCAATGAGAGTACGTTTATTCAACAAAGCAGTTAAAAAAGGTCAATTACAAACAGCAGCACAAATATTAGATAGCCTAGGCAAAGTAATAGGCGAATCCGTAGAAACTGTTAACATTCAAGCTCCAGAACTTTCAATAAAAGTAGAACCAAAAAATTAAACGAAATATATTTAAGTTCCCCACGCTAGCCACAAAAAATTTTTTTGTACTAATATACCCCCCAAGTGAAAAGAAGTGCTTAGAAGTCCATAGAAGTGCCTTAGAGAGTATATAAGGATAAGAAAGTACTAAGAAGTCCATAAAAGTATAAAGAAGTAAATAGAAGTATAAAAAATTTTCTAGAAGTCCATAGAAGTATAAAATATATTCTTTTATATATTTGCTATACCTTTTATATATATTTATGGTAAACTAGATTAGGTTTAGTATCTTTAATTATTTTTATGGTTCAAATTTCTTTAATTCAATTTGAATTACTGAAGTATCAAATCTTAGAAATTTTCAGAATACTAAACTTAATCTAAACAAAAATTATTCTTTCATTCCTTCCAATGAACTCAATTAATTTATTTCCCGTAGAGGAAAAACAAACCTTAAGAACTGAAAAGTTAAAAGTTAACTTTCGTTTTAATTCTTACAATTCATATGTAGAAATTAAAAACGATTCTAAGGAATTACAAATCTATTTTGAAAATAGTATTATTCAAAATCAAATCTTAGAAAATGTAAAAGGTTTATCTGTTACTTATTCTCATGATATGGAATATCTAGAAGAACTATTTAAAATAATAGTTTCAAAGATAGATAAAATGTCTGAAGAGAAACAAGAAGAACTTGCTAAGTACTTTGTAGAAAATATCAATAGTGAGGTTAACAACTAATGACTTCTAAACGTATCAAACAAGAGCAAATAAAGGTCACTCTTCCGAGTGATCTTCATTCTCAACTTATTACAAAATCTATTGATGTATTGGGGGAAGTTAATCTTTCCCAATACTTAAGAATGTTAATTCGTAGGGACTTAAAACAATGAGTCATAGAGATAGATACATTCGTTTTATAAACGAATCAGAAACAATTCAAAATTGGTTAAAAAATGCACCTAGTCAATTATTGGATTATGACGTTGTAAGGGATCGCTTCGACGGATTATTAAGAATAAGGATTTTATTAAAAAATGCTTATTTATTTGAAGATGAAGCCGAAGAAAATGAAGAAGAAGGTTTAATTGATAAAACCGATAAACAAGATTATCAAAAATGGATAAATAAAAAATGAAATTTATTATTTTTCCTTACATACTTTTATTCTTTATTCTTATTTAAAACAATGATTAAAACAATCGAATTAAAAAAAGTCATCTTCACTCTAGATATAGATTATCTAGAGTTAGTTGACGCTATCGGATTAGACTATACAAAAAGGGGAACTGATCTAAAAGTTTCTGTTTATCTTGATCAACAAGAGATGGAAGAATACTTTGACAATGATCCTTACAATTTCGCTTTTAATTGTCTTAATCCTGAACTTGCAGAAAGTTGCTCAGATTTTAAGATTTATAAAATGAGTAAAGAAGAGCAAGAAGAAATAGTTTACAATTAAAACTATTTAAAAATAGTTAACCCTAGAGAAAATCTAGGGTTATTTTTTTTGAGAATTTTTTTAAAAATTTTTAGATTTTTTTTTGATTTTTAGAAATTTTGATTAAAAATAAAAAAAATTATTTTATTTATTAAAAAAAATTTATATATAAACTGAATGAAAATTTGAATGTATTTTATTGAATGGTTAAAATTGAATGGATTTTTTTAATATATTGAATGTTTTTTATTAGCATGATGTTATACTGATAATATGAATCTATTTTATTTATGACTCTAACACTAATTCAAGAAGTCAAAGAAACTGCTCTTGACTATCTCAAAGACAATGAATGTATGAACACTTACGGTTGTGACTTACATAATGAAATTTTTAATACTGACTATTTTTGTTGCTACACATCAGATTGTAAAAAGTATCTTGAGCAATACGGCATATTTGAAGCTTTAGAGAAAGTTCAAGAATATGAAAAATTTAATTTTGGAGAAGTTACAACAGATTTAAGCGATCCTTGTAAATTGCTTAATATGTTGGTTTATATTCTTGGAGAAGAATTTTTGAATAATTCAAATACTTTAACCAATACTTATTGGAATGAGTATATCCCTGAAAATGAATACAAAACAATTATTGAAGAATTACAAGAGTCTTAAAAATAAGGCTCTTTTTTATTCTCTATAGTTTACATATAAACTATTTAGTTATATACTATTTACATAACATCATAAATTATTATGACCACTTCCAAAAAACAAACAAAGTCCATGAATGGGCAACCCATGAATGAAATATTTTTTCAATCAATCATGGGAGAATATTTAATTGACCCTAGTGAATACTATGAAAATCAAGGTATTCGTAGAGCATACGCTATGAATGATGAAGTCATGCTTAGAAAAATTCTTGAATGTGAGTATTGATTATGAAAAACATTAACAAAAACAAAACTGAATTTAACTCACTTGAATTTGAAAGATTAATTCAAGAAGAATTAAAAACTAACCCTGACTACTTTAAAGGGGATTTTGTAGATAATGGAGATCACTTCATTATTACCCCAAGTCCTTTTTATAGAGACTTATTCAAAGCAATTACTAAGGATAGTTAATTATGGATAAAGAATTAGAAAAACTAGCCGACCAATATGAAGGTAATTTATTAAATTACTTTTGTGGCATGACTCCAAAACAGTCAAAAAAATTTAACAAAATGGTAAAAGATGCCAAAAAAAATAGGAGGTCAAAATAATGAATAAATTAGAATCAACAATACCTTTTGATGGTTTTTATGAATCATTTATTAGTGATGATATAGATCATCAAATAGGCCAACAAATTGAGTGGGATAGTGATACATTCGATTTAAATGAATCTGAAGAAGAAATAATACAGGATAACTATTTAACTGTTAATACATCATATTTTTATAATCAAATTGCTGAAGATTATACAAATTTTTATATTGATGCACTAAATGAAAGATTAGAGGGATTTACATTAAAGGCAACTTATAAGTTTTTTACAAGTCCTAGAGAATATAACTTTAGTACGGATAGAATTTTTATAGAAATAGAAGAAAATCATGCTATTGATTTTATTAAATATATAATTAAAAACTACAAAAAAGAATTAGAAAAAAAAATCGAGGATAGGTTTACAAGTAGAGATGGATTTATTTCTTTTTACAAAAACAGTTTAGATTTATGGATAGATGATTATTCAGAATGGGATTGTAATATGATAGGAACTTGTTTTGAATTATTTAATTTAGAAGAAGAACATATTAATTATTCTCTTAGAGATTATTTAACTGAATCAATAATGAATAACTTAGGAAATACATTAGGGCAAGAAGGTATTGATTTATTAGATAAAAAACAAAAAGAAAAAGATAAAAAAGAATTAATTGATAAACAACAACTAAAACTAAATTTTAATTAATTATGAAACACATTATCGCTATGAATTGCAGAATAAATCAGTTAACTGAAGAACATCAAGTAACTATTATTCGTCTAATAAATCATCTAGCTTCACATAAATATGAATATCAAGTTCATGCTATGAATCGCATTGAAAAGATACAACAAGAAAATCCTTATTTTGATGATATAGAGGGTTTTGAAAAATTAACAATGGATTTAGAGGAAATAGAAGAATGAAATTTGAAGATATTTATGAAAATGATTTAATAGATCGTTTTGAGCAAGACTTAACACCTATTGAATTGCATTTTCTTCATTATGAAGATAATGAATTAAACACTTGTAATAAGTGCAATATCATAAAAAATACATGGAATACTGACGAATTTAAGTGGGATTGTGACCATGATTTAAAAGGGCATACGGCATTATGCAGCGATTGTTATTTTGAATTGGGTTGTAAATCTTTTTATGAAATTGAAGTAGGGGGGATTGAATAATGCTTGATAAAGAAAAGTGGGAATATTCAAGGCATGAAGCTAAAGATTTAGCTCAAGATTATCTTGATAGAGAAAAGACTAGATCAAGTTGTATAAAATATTTTGAATCACATTTTAAAATATCTACGTCAACTGCTAATAGATGGTATAACAGGATTTATGATGAATTAGTTGTACCTGATATACATAATGCTTTAGAAATAAAATCTTTTAAAGAAAAGGTTGAAAGTGAAATTGAAAAATGTATGAAAAAATTAAAAGATTTAGCTATAGAAGAAAAAGTAAATGTTTTAACAAAAATAACCAAATTAAAAAAAGATTTAAAAAAATTATGAAAAAAACTAAAATTCTTAATCAATTACATGAAATTGTAGCTCAAGATTACGAAGGTGGTAAACATGATCTTATTGAATTTATGTTTGAACTTTTAAATGATAAACAGTTAAATAATTTACAAAAAATATTAAATAAATATTATTTAGATGATGAGAAATTCTCATGATAATCACTAATTAATTAACTGGCATTATTAGCGTCATGAAAAGTATAGTTTTTAATTTCTTTGAGATTAAAAATGGTAGACCTCAAAATATGTAAGTCCAGTACTTTCCAAATTACAAAATTAAAATGAAAGATTCATTACCACTTCCAGAGGATAGGTTTATAAAACTATCTTTGGAGCATATATCTTTTATTGTTATTTTTCTTTTAGCAATTCAAAAAGATTATCCAAAAGCTAAATTTGCTATTAAAAAAGCAGATTTAGTAATTGATTTAATTTTAGATCAATTATCTGAAGATGATAAAAAACTAATTATGGAGAATGAAAATGAGTGATATAAATTGGACTAAAACTGGTATTTATTATTATGTTGTAGTTGCTAGAGAAGAGTATAAAGAAGAAGAAGTTTTATACTTTCAAGGTAATTATTCTTCTAAAGAATTAGAAAAACTTGCAACTGAATACGTTAGAGAGAATACAATTATGGAATATGAAGATATTGAAGATTGTTATGTACATATAGATTTTATTTTTAAATCAGAAACACCTATTAAATGGATTTATGACTGACTCATTTATGCACAAACATCAGGCTTCACTTGATAGTCAAAGAGAAGAAGATGAAATCAACTGGTTATTTCCACAACCAGATAATGAGGAAATTTTAGAAATATTATATGATGAAGCATGGGAAGATTATCGTAAAGAACATAATCTTACTGATGATGAATTATATGAACTTGAACAAAATTCTGATACTGGTGTTATACCAGAAATAGAAGAGGAAGCACAAAAAAGATTTGAAGAGTTAGAAGAACCTAGTGATGAAGATATGATGAGTAGTTTTGGTACTAAATGGCATGATGGATTATGAATATTAAAATTGGAGATCTAGTTCAAACAACTCAAGAATATAATTCTTTATGTTCTATCTCAGGAGAAGTAATTGAAGATTATGGCAATAAAGTTGTCATAATTGATGATTGTGCTGAAACTGATGACGATACATTGGAATTTCATAAATCTGATTTACAAATTATCAACAATGACTAATTTTGTACCAATAACACGTTATTCCAGATGTAAAAGGTACTCAGGTGCAGTAATTAAATGCCCTGAGTGTCATTCTTTAGGTCAGATTTATCACTTATCATGGTCAGCATTACAATGTCAGAATTGTAAAAAAATGGTAGAAAAATTTGATTGGTTAATAGAAAAAGGTAAGTATTCTAAATTTTAATTATGATTATTGAAGGTTTTAGTTCAAAAGAGTGGATAGATATATCAGATATGATTTCTGAATATTGCCCTGATGATCCATTACTAAATAAGTTAATAAAACAAATTGATGATAAAACTAATTTGTTTAAAGAGTTTGAAGAATTTTTAAGTCAACATGGATTTAATCCAGTATTTGTACCAGAGAGATCAGAAATAGAAAATCTTTCTGGTGGCTGTGGTTTGTTAAAAAGATGTAGTTTTTATAAAACTGATAAAGGCAAAGGAGTTATACAATTTAAAAAAGATTATCAAAAGTATATTTTAAATAGATATGTAATTAAAAGAAAAATAGAAATAAATTAATCTTTTCTAAGTTTTACTAATAAATCATGTATAGCTTCTCTGATTAAAAATCCAGTAGATAAACCAGATTTTGAAAATTTTTTTAACTCTTCATATTCATCTACATCAACAGCTACACAGATTCTTTGCAAGTTTTTGTTCATAATGAATGGCGATATACATAAGTAGTATATCAGATAGTTATAACTTTAGATTATGAATGACAAAAAAAGAAAAAGAAAAGAAACAAAAGAAAAAGAATATAATAATATTATATATACTTTTTTATAGAGTATATAAGTAGTTATATATAGATAATTATATTATATATACTTATATTAATATAATGAATGGATTTTGCAAGAATTTAATTATATAGCATCAGTAACAACCTCTTGACACATATGATGTCATGCTCTAATAATGAATAATAGTTAGTCAGTATGAATGGCAAAAACCAAAATTACCATGTTTCTTGATCCAGACCTTATTGAATGGCTCGATCAGAACAGAGATGAAGAAACATCGAGGTCAGCTTATCTTAGGATCTTGATTAGAAAGGACATGAAAACCAAGTCCAGAAGAAAAACTGCTCCTGTATTATCTACAGATGTTTTCAGTTCTTCAACAATTACAGCAGATTTAATACCTGATGATCTAAAAGATTATGCTGATCTTTTAGTTGAATGGTGGAGTATCAGATATAAAAATAAAGGAACTTGCTCTACAAGCGTTGCTAACCGCATCTTTAACAAGTTAAGGTCATTTCCTACACAAGATAGAAAACAAGCTCTTGAAAACGCTATAGCAGGTGGCTGGAAGGATTTATTTCCAGTTAAGAAGTCTAAGTTTGAACAGGAAGCAGAAAACGTACCAAAGCCAAATTATTTTAAAGCCAGTGAAAATGAATTACCACCTACACTTGCTGAACTTGGTAAAACTGCTAAAGAAATGATGGAGGGTCAATAATGAGTTACAAAGAAATGCAAAAAATGTATAACGCTTATGCTCTTTGGAATACAAAGTTTGGCGGTGCTTATACAATATCTATTCCAAGATATAAAGGCACAAGCAACAATATTCCTTCACATATCCAGACTTATGAAGTTTGGACAAACCTTCCAAAAAACACATCAAAATGAAAACTATCGAACTACTAAAACCACTCGCTATCTTCAGAGATCAGGAGACTCACAAATACTTTGATGAAACTTTACAAAGATGGCTTGCTTTTTCTACAACAGAAGTTTGTAATGAACTGACAGAAGAAGCCAAAGAAAATATTGAAGCCTATAGATATATATGGCAGCCCAGAGGAGAAACAGTGCATGAATGTCTCCAGGAAAAAATGCTTGGTAGTGGAGAGATAAATCCTAAAGATTATGAAGCATGGGTTACACCTCTACTGGAACATGAATTGTTCACACATTTTGAACCAATGGCTGTTGAACTTATGATGTCTATACCAGATAAATCAGTTGGCGGTCAGCTTGATCTTCTTGGATATGATTCTAAGGCTGACAAGATTAGATTGATTGACCTTAAGACCAAAGGTAATTCAAAATATGACATCAGAAAACGTGGTAAAGATGGCATGATTCATCTTGAAGATATTGATATGTATTGGAAAGAACCATACTCAACTGATAAGCAACTTGGTTGTTACATTGAAATGTTGAAATTAAACTATGATCTGGGCTTATGAAGGTAGGTGTATTTTAAATAATGACCAACCTACTGAAAGATGCGAAGCTGCATGGCAGGAAGCATGGACAAAGTTTGAATCAAAACAGGAGTTATTTTAATGACAGCCACACAAAATCACACAGATGAGATTGATGTAAGTTTTTTTAGGAGAGACTTATATCCATATTGTTTAATGAAAGCTCATGACAAACATGGTGGTCATGTAATTTTAAATAGAAAATATCAACCATTATCTTTTTCTATTTATGGCAACAGAGATAATTACAGTATCTATCCTTCTATTGGTCATGATTGTGTAAAACACGTTTGGTATGAGGATATGCCTCCCCGTGTAAGAATAAAAAAAATTACAAAAAAAACTGCCAAATTTTTAAGTTGGAATAATAGTGATAACACAGATAGGATTCATCTTTATGCGGATCATATATTACCTACCAGAAACAAAACAAATTGGGATAATTATTCAGAAAAATTATTTAAATTAGGTCAACTAAGAACAACTTTTAAATAGGAGAAA
>VTLG01012650.1_pt1 | contig 10012 bp, 9 predicted proteins | sample 4694571 | NCBI WGS metagenome assembly VTLG01 (sample SAMN12604809, study PRJNA352737) | marine metagenome | biome: ENVO:00000447; feature: ENVO:00000209|ENVO:00000569|ENVO:01000036; material: ENVO:00002151; isolation source: viral sequences binned using virsorter ...
CCATGACTATTAGCCTTGCTACTTCAGACAAGTGGAAAACGCCTGAAGGGGAAAGAAAAGAACAAACCGAGTGGCACAAAGTAGAGTTTAGAGGGGCAATAGCCGAGATAGCTGACACGCTCAAGAAAGGCTCAAAAATATATGTCGAGGGAAAGATTCAGTATCGAGAATGGGAGAAAGACGGAGAGAGGAGATTTTCGACAATCATCAAAGCCTACAACTTCCAATTCCTGTCACCAAAAGATCAACCACTTGTTGATGATGATATACCATTTTAGGAGGTAGCATGAATAGACTTGAAGAGATGCAGAAACAGTTTGAGGCTTTTCACAAAAACAACCCTCACATCTGGGAGGAGTTTGTTAAACACACTTTTCAGATGATTGCTAAAAAATCAAAGTATTCGGCTAAAGCAATCTTTGAGGTAATTAGGTGGAGCAAAATTATTACCAGTGACAACACCACTGATTTTAAAATCTCAAACAATCATGTTCCCTTTTACGCCAGAGCGTTCATAGAAACATACCCGGAGCATGAGGGGTTCTTTCAAATCAAGAAGCAAACGAGCGTTTATAAGGTTGCGAATAATTGGGGAGATCCAACGCCAGAGGATGTTTAGTCTCTAGGGACTATTTCTTTAGACTTTGATTGTCTGCGTCTGTTTTCTCGCAAATCTCGTTCAAGTAAGTTTCTGATGGATTGGAGAGCATTTTCTTGATTGATGCCTCTTACTCTATCCCTTGCGCCTTTTGCTAGGTTGACTCCTGTTTGCATCATTGTCGGCTGCCCTAACATAGTGTTTTCTAATGCTGATTCAATGCCTCTTTGGGTTTCTCCCCGAAAACCAGTAACAGCACTTGGCCTTCCTAAAAGATCATCTAAATTTTGTGCAAAAAGAGATAAAGTTACTAAATTCTGATCCTTTATGCCTCCAACCGTTTGAACTTTGTTAATCGCATCTAGCAAACGCGCCCTTGTCATTCTGTCTGAAGTTAAACCTTTTAATAAAACGCCAAATTGTTTTGAAGTTGTAATGGAGTCGAAATCTGTTTTTGCTGGTGCAATATCTTTAAAACTGTCTATTGCATCTGTAATAATACTGAATTTATCGTTTGCTTTAGCGTAACTGTCGCTTTTGTTTCTTAAATAATTATTTATATCTCGATTAAAATCTTTAATTATTCTCTCTGTACTCCCTGCAACCCCTCCGGGTTGTTTTTTGTCATAATTAAGTTTTTCGTTTACTGCTTGTTTGAGATCATGCAACCCTTTAGCGTCTTTTGGATTTTTTGCAATAGTAAAAATTTTCCTAATTAAATTTTGAGACGTTGGGTTTATTTCAACAAGTGTTGTGCCTTCAAAAATTGGGTTTAAATTTCGATCAAATTCTATATTTAAATCTTCAGAAAGATCATTTATAAATCTATTACCGATATTTAAAACTTCTTGATCGTTATCTATAGAAACGCCTTTCAAAGTGTTGGCTTCTTTTTTTACCTCTTGTCCTGCTTTAGTTTTTGCAGTTCTTAATTTTGTAATATTATTGAATAAAGCTTGCCCCGGTATATCGCTTGCTCTATCTAATTGTTCTTCTGTATAGTTAGTTAATCCCTTTGATCTCAAATTGACCATTTCTAACATTTTTTCTTTGTCAGGAATTGATGCTTGTTTAATCATTTGAACTTTTGACTCATCAAGCCCTTGTTTTATTACTTCGATAGCTTCTCTGTCTTTTTCTATTGTTTTATCTCTAGTAAAACCTTCGGGATCTGGAATTTTAGTTTTAGCAAGTTCTGCACTTTGATCTCCTGATCTAATTCTATTTGCAGTTTCCTCTTTTTTCGTAATTGTTGGCTCTAGTTGTCTGCCAGTAAGAAACTGACTAGGGCCACCAGATAAAAATGGAGGTAAATATCTTCCAGCAAATCTACCTAAATTTTCTTGTAATTGCTTTCCTGCTTCTGAGGGAGGCTCATAAAAAGGAATCAATCGGTTACGACCAAACGCTTCGGCCCTTTGCTCTGCGGTTCTTTGAATGTCTCTTGCGCCTTCTTGTGTTCCAAAACTGCCATCTGATAGAGCTTTTCCAAATCCTTCAACTGTCCCGACCACATTACCAATCGCAGGAATAACTGACGTTGCACCTGAAAGCACAACATCTGCCACGCCTCTCGCTCCTTCTAACCCTCCCGGTACGTCTTTGAACAATTCGTCTAAAGGTGTTTCAGATGGAAATCTGTCAACAAAATCATCAACTGCTTGAGGCGTAATTGATCTAAATAACTGCCTTCTTCCTTTTACAATATCTGGCTGTTGATTTCTAACTTCATCTAACAAAGTTCTAGTTGGTGCAAATTCCTCTAAAGTTGGAATTTCAGATTCTTGAGATTGAGAATTATCTGACTTTTTTCGAGATCGTATTTCTTCAAGTAAAGTAGCCATTATTTTTGCTCGTCTCTTCTAATTAATTCTGCTTCTAAAGCATCTACAAACTCTTGACCATAACTATTCAATAAAGATTGTCGATCTTGATTTGCAATTTTTTCAATCGTGACTTGTGGCAAAGTAGAAAAGCCAAATTTGTCAGCAGAACTTTCACTTTCGCCTTGTTTAAACTTTGCAACTCTATTGACTAAATCCTGACCGCCTAACCTTTTTAACTCTTCATTGGTTAGGGAGTTTAATTCAGACTCATTTAATGAGCTTAAAATTATGTTTATTTTATCTCCTGTCGCTGCTGCGTTTGCCCTATCATAAGTAACTAAGTTTTTATTGACTTTAGACTTTTCTGCCAGATCGTTATAAGTTGCAACGTTTAAATCATATCCTTCTTTTTCAGCTTTGTATAAATCTTTAGCTCGTTCGTAAAAGTCAATCCTTTGACTAGCAGAGAGACGCGCGCCTTCTACAATTTGGTTATATAGGCTCCTTACTCTATCGTCCACGCCTCCTGAGTTTTGTGCTGTTGCAAACTCTCCTTCTCTTACTGTCGAGCCGGGATCTAAAATCTTCATGTATTGAAAAATTAAGGACAAATCTCCTGCCCCTGTACCTGTAAGACTTCCTTGTAGCCGACCAAAAGCCTGATCAATTTTTGAAAACTGATCGGTAGCTCTTCTAAATTCTCCTCGCAAGTCTTTAGTTCTTTGATCGACCCCTTCTAAACTTTTTCTATCTTGTAATGCTGTTCGTAATTGCTCTCTTGTTGCTTTGGTAGTTGTTTGACCGTTTACAATTCTCCCGTCTGACGTAACGCCAGCAGGTAAAAAGTTTTCAATATTTTTGTCTTCTTGAGAAAGTTTTGCTGTTTGCCCTCTAACCCTAGAAACGTCAAAGGTAGGAAGGTTCTGAGAAGTTACGATAGGACGATTGATTCTTTCCTCTATCTCTCTCAATCTTTCTTCTCTGCCACTTCTAAAAGCAGGAATCTCAAGCGGTTGTCCAGCAGTCATTGGATTGTTAAATGCAAACTCTTCAGAGTCATCAACATAACCAGAGTTATCTAGATCCATTCCTCGCCTAATTGCTTCTGCTTGATTTCGCTCTGCCTCTCCTCTGTTAATACCTTGATTTTCCATCAGTTGCTTGATTCTGTTTTCGTAGCTTCCTGCTTCTTTAAAAACTCCGGGCATTCTTTCTTGCGTGAAAGTAATTTCACCTTTTCCGTCTTCCACGACAACTGGAGAGGCTGTCGGAGCTTTTGTTACAAACTCAGGCAAAATATCGTCCTCAGTATTCATCTGTCCGTCCGGGCCAGCCTGACGATAACGCTCTCTTAGAATTTCCTCTTGAGATTGCAAAGATTGATCTGCTTTTCTATTTTGCCGTCTACGTTGTCCACGACTAAACAAGTTGCCTAGTAAGTTTCTTGCTGTTCGCCCTAATGCCCTGTAAGGATTTTCTTGTCCTTGAAAGCCCGGTAACACTTGAGGGCCAGAGGGAGTCATTACAGTTCTGCGCCCTTTGAAATTAGGATCAGTCTGAAATGGTACGTTTACGAATGTTCCTGTTGTGGGATTAAAAACACTTTGCATCCCCTGCTGAGGCATATTGCGATTTTGGAACATTTGATCCATCATCATAATTCTTTGAAGTCTGTTTGCCATTTGATTTGCTCCTTTAACTTCCCAAAAACCCGCCAAGAAGGTTTGAGAATCTATTGCCTCTTTGTAATCCTTCGTATGCTCGATTATCTCCTAACTGCTGATATGCACTTTGTCCAAGAGTTCCAAAAGTGCCAACGTTTCCGGTCAAGCCAGTTGCACCCTGACGGCCAATATCAACAAGGCCAGTTAACTGATTAATGAGCGTCTGATCTCTTGCGATTGCGTCTTGATTTGCAAAACGAGACATATCAAATTCCGTACCTGCTAAATCAGCTTCAGACTCAAATCTTCTAATGTCCGCCTGAAGAGCCTGATCGTCTTGAAATCTTTGAGCGTCTGAAATAGCTCCAAGTCGATCTATCTCTCTCCCAAATCCCTCTCTGCCCGAACCAAGTAACTGAGAGTAAAACTGTTGATCTCTGTCTAATCTGCTTGCATCCTGAACCCTTCCAATGTCTGCTAAGTCTCCTGCGTACTGAGCAGCAGTTCCGATAGCTTGCTGTTGTAATTCTTGCAGAGTCCCACCCGTATTTAATCGGCCTTCAGCAGCAGCAGCCGATTCAATGGCTCGTCTCCCTTCATCCTGTAAGAATCGTAAGGTTGGATCTTGTGGGTTGAAAGGATCAATTAAATTAACGTCTGTTCTGATTGCTTCAGGGATTGTTCCAGTATCTAAACCTAGCAGGAGATCAGCGACGTTGATTTGATTAACAGTCGGATCAACAGCCTCAATTGCGGCTGCTTCTTCAATTAAAGGCAGGATGTCTATTTCAGGCTGAATTCTGCGAGACTCTGGAAAACTAGGCTCTCGATTTATTAAATCTCTTAGCTTGTTTATTTGGTAGCCAAGGAAAGGAGCTTTCTCTCCTGTACCAACGTTATAAAAGGGACGAAAAACTTCTTGTCGGCCTATCATGCGCTCAAGAAACTCTAACTCAGCTTCACTCGCATCTCGCAACGCATCGGTATAATACTCTTGAGCTTGCCGATCTATTGCAGCAGCAGCAGCAACATCAATTATATTGCTAATCGTTGCGTTTCCACCTTGGCCTAGTGCTTGCGCTGCGGCTCCCCCAATCCCTTCGGTAAAAATGTCTTTAAAAAAATCTCCAATTCTGGACATTATTGATTCCTCGTCATCGTCTCCGTCTCCGTCTCCGGGCGGTAATTGTGGTAAATCGTTTTCCTCTTCAGGGTTTTCATTTCCCGGTGGCAATCCTCCCGGTAATTGTCCCGGTGGCTCTTGATTTGTAGGAGGCTCGTCAGACTGATCTTCTGCCTCTGTTTCTGCTTCTTCCTCTGACTCTGAAGATTGATCCGTACTTTCGTCATCAGTAGGAGGTAAATCTATTTCACCGCTAGGCGGTAACTCACTGTCTCCCGGCTCATCTTCTACTGGAGGCTCATTGTCGTCATCAGGAATCGGGAGCTCTGGGAACTCTTCCTCTATTGTGTCATCGCCTGTGTCGTCTGGCGTGTCGCTAGGAGGAGGTAACTCAGGGGAGTCGTCTTCTGTTTCTTCTTGATCAGGTGGTTGAGGAGAGTCGTCCTCTCTTCCGGGAAAAGGAAAAGTAAAATCATCTTCTTCCCCTGTATCTGTTTCTTGCGAGGGGCCGGGGGGCAAATCGTTCCCATCGTCTGGCAGAGACGGTTCTGCTAAAAAGTCTTCGTACTCTTCTGCGCTGACAACTCCGTCATCATTTGCATCTGCGCCTTCTGCAAGTCTTGCGTTTTGTCTTGCAACTGCCTCAGCAGGGGTCAAACCTTCAGAACTTATAATCTCAGCAATTCTATTTTTGTACGCTTGTGAGGCGTTCTCAGGGAACCCCGGAACATCTACGCCATAGAAAGGAGCGAGCGACTCCCTAGCTTCCTCCGCAGACATTGTTCCTTTTGTAAAAAACTCTAACTGTTCATCTGTCAAGTCAAAAGGATTTACTAAACCCTCTCTAATGTCTTGCAATAGCTCTTGACGGTTTTCTGCGTCTTCAATGTCCTCAAGTTCTGCATCAGTTGGCGGCTGAAACAAAGGAGGAGGAGATTCAAAATCAACATCTAAGACATCAGGAATGTCGTCTGTATCTGCACGATAACCGGGCTGCGTAAATATATTGTATAAAGAACCTGAATCAACTGCCATCAGATCACCACATACTCGCCTGACGCATCGAGGAACACAACTCTCAAGACATCAAACTGACTTGCAATAGACTTAGACGCTGATCCATCTATTGTTTCGGCTCCTGCTGTATCCACGGTGACTGCCCCACTTCCCATGCGTTTGATTATCACTTGTTGTCCGTCCTTTGGTGAAACGTGGAGACTTACTACCACGCTACTAGAACTATCAACCTCAACGATCTCTAGCGCAGCTTCGCCAGTTGTTGTGTACGCTGCTGTTTGTCTGGAGTAAAAAGGTTTTATCAGGGAAAACATATCGATCACTACTTGCCGAAGAGCCTCTGCTTCTACGTTGACCCTGATCCCTTTGGGATCCCTTAATATTCTTGTAGTCATGTCAGTCTAGTAACTTCGTATTAGCGTTCACAAACACTGGTTTGCAGTAAGCGGTTATGTTCACTTGTGAATTTCTTTTCTTGTGTCGTTTTTCTTTTGCGTAGGTGTGTCCGTGTTCTACCCACTCACTAAATTGATTGCATCTCAAAATATCAGCCCAATAGCTAACCTCTTGTTGCTGGCCGTCTATTAGGACTATTAAGGCAAAAGCGAGCTTGCTCATTTAACATTTAACCCTGCCGCATTGCCTTATGTTTTTTTGTCGTTCTCTTGCTTCTTGCAGTCGCTCTTTTGCGTTTTTCAGCTGATAGGGTTTATAAACGTACTCGTAAGCAGCATAAGCAAAACCTAATACTAAAAGCATTGCAAAGACTACCGCAAAGGCTGTTATGTATTCCTCAATCTTTTGTTTTCGTTGCGCTCGTCTTTTTGCAACTGTTTTTAAAAACCTTGCGTGATCTGCTTGAGCTTTTGCCTTGATCTTTTGGGCGTTTCGGTAAAGCTCCATGCCTCCATTGATGCTGAGGCACATATCATGCAGTTTTCGATCAATTGCTTGAGCGTCCCTTTTTGCTAGGCTGATCTTCATTGCTTCAGCGGTTGTCAAAGGACGTTTAGCTTTTGTCTTTTGTTCAAATCGTAAAATGCGAGACTCAGCACTTGTCAGATTTGAGATCATGTCTCCAACTGTTGCAGCCGTTTGCTGAGTGTCTTTTGCTAAATTTACTGCTTGGTTTATAGAGCTGATAGCACTAATGATCCCTGCTACTTCAAAGATCATTTTTTAACCTAAAAATTTTGCAGCCAACAAACTCCCTACCAAAAAAGGATAGAGCGCATAGACACTCATTTCAATCCGATTCATTCGCTGTTCAATGTTTTGATAACGAATCAAGCACTCTTTTTCGTGTTGCGATAGATCAGACATCAACTAGGCTTCTCAGGCCAATCGTTCTCGCCTGAACCATTTATGTCAGGGACTTTGAGGTTAGGCCAGTTTTCATGCTTTGTAATATCTCTTAACGCTTGGCGATATGTCTTCCATTCTTCGGACATCGTGACATCACTTAGCGCCATCCAATCCGTCTCTACTAATCTTCTGTTCCGTTCTGCCCTTTGTGCTTCTGCCTGTCTGTTGTTTGCTTCTGTCTGTACTTCTGCCTTCTCGGCGTCTGTTAAATCTTCTATTTTATGCAGATAAACAACATTGTCCTCAATGTAAGGATCAACGCTCGTGCTTTTCTGGGTCATTCTGTCGTAAGGGCGACTCATGTAAACAGGCATTACAGAGTTTTCTGTCATCCAATCGGCAGGTGGGCCAGATTTAGGAAACGCAACATTCTTAAACAACTCTCTGTGTTCTCCCATGCTTTCTACTTTATTGTCTTTGATTATTGCTATTTGCATATTATTTACCTATAAATTGGGAAATTCTTTACTGGGTGCGGTGAAGTTGCTCGTATACCTTGCTTTATGAGTAAGTCTAAATTCATCAATATATCCAGAAAAAGAGTAGTTTCCATTTGAATAAGACCCGATTACGTGAGAGTAATCACTTGCGCCTGTAAGTTTTGGAATATCAGTTGTAACCGATGTTTGACCACTTGCAGTCCCATTTATAAAAATTGTTAAGGTACTGTTTGAACTATCTCTTACTACGGCAATATGTGTCCATGTATTTGTTGAAATTGTGCTAGTAGATTGAAACCCATTTACATCGTAACCACCTGACGCATTACCAATGTAAAGTGTTACTTTACTATCAGTCCATATATAAATTTGAATTCCGTATCCCGCTGAATAAATGCAACGATAATTACTAACGTCAGTAACATAAGCAAAACACTCAACAGTAAAAGATTGAGTACCAACAGGGGCCAGATGATAATTACTCAAAACTAACCGATCACCAGTGCCATCAAACTCTGCGCTTGCAGTTCCAAACTTTTTAACGCTTGTATCTAGTTGAGCATTGCCCACGGTGTCTATATTTGTTTTACCTGATTGATCAAAGATAGCGGCATTGGTAAAGTTTGTAAGCAACTTAGTGTTCGTTACAGAACCAAGGGGAGCCGTGGGAACGGTAAGCGTTGAAGCATTGCTGTAAGCATTACTTCCTTTTAAAACCCTTACGTCTGAAATATAGCCGCCATAAAAAAACTGACTTGCATAGGCTGGACTAAGCCCTACTCTTACTCCTGTTGCGCTTGCTGAGAAACTTGGGTTGTTTGTTGCATTGTAAACTCGTACACCATTTATGTACCAATTCTCAGTTCCAGATGTGTTTTGAAAAACTATATGACTCCATGAGAATCTGTTTGGCATATGGTCAAAACTGCCAGAGTAGTTGCCAGATGGATAACTTGATAGTCCGGCAGCTGCTGAATTTCCACCGCCATCCGTCCACGCCCAATACTGATTTACGCCTATAGTATTGAAAGCCATCGCCCAATTTACGATAAATGTGGTGGTTGGATATACCCACATTTCTACAGTGTAATCACCAGTGCCAAAATCAAAATCAGTTGCATCCGACACATCAAAATAACAGTCACTTGTCTGGTCAAAAAATCCTGATCCTCCTTTACTGGCCGCACTATAACTAGAACTAGGCGCAAAGGGTGAGAAGGGTTGCACCTTTGGCAGAATGGTAGAAGTCATGTGATTTACACCTGAAGCATTAGGCGCAACTCTGTGAGCAGATGTACTTTTGTCTCTGAACCTATTGCTACAGCAAGTTAAAAGTTTTGTGTTTGTTACTGCTGTTAGAGGGGCAGTTGGTACAGTATAACTTGAGCCTGTATAGAGGGCTGTCCCCTTTAGCACTCTTAGGTTAGAAATAAAACCGTCTGTATAATTTCCTGATCCTGAATAATTTGCGCCAATATATAAATTTGAAGAAGGTTTTAAAATACTTAGAGTATCACTAGACCAAGTTGCAACTTGCGCTCCATTCATAAATAAATAACCAGTAGCTGAACTTCTACAAACTGCAATATGAACCCATTGATTTAAAGGCACATCATCAGTGCTTGTACCTTTTGTCGTATTATTTTGGAGAAGCCTAAGTTTTCCTGCGCTTGTTACATAAAAAAGCAATCTTGCGCTTGTAGCGGAGTTATCTCTGCCATCATAAATGTGTTGTCCACTGCCTGTGCTGTTTAAAAATACCCAAGCCTCAATCGTGTAATCACCAGTGCCAAAAGCAAAATCATCAGATGTTGGAATTGCTAAATAATCATCAGTTCCATCAAAACTCGCTGACCACTTACCCTCGTCAGCACTGAAAGGGCTGAAGGCTCCTTGCACAATGTCAGCGTTTCTTGTGACTGTGTGAGACTCAGGAGAGCTATCAAGAAGTGTATTGTTCTGCGCCCCGTTTGAGCCGT
>VTLG01000456.1_pt1 | contig 10009 bp, 6 predicted proteins | sample 4694571 | NCBI WGS metagenome assembly VTLG01 (sample SAMN12604809, study PRJNA352737) | marine metagenome | biome: ENVO:00000447; feature: ENVO:00000209|ENVO:00000569|ENVO:01000036; material: ENVO:00002151; isolation source: viral sequences binned using virsorter ...
GCGACGACCTATTAATCAGTTCGGCGTTTGTATATGAGCTAGACGAAACACTAGCACACTATGAATTGAGAGGAGAGATCTCTAAGAAGATCGGTTATGCTCTTGCACAAAAGTACGATAGACTAATCTTTAGAGCTATCGCTAAAGGTGCTAGACAAGCTTCTCCAGTTGTTAAGTCTGGCTTTGCAGAGCCCGGTGGTACACAGATCAGAGTAGGTACAGGTAACGCAACCGAAGCTTACGATGCTGCTAAATTAGTAGACGCTTTCTATGATGCTGCTGCTGCACTAGACGAAAAAGGAATTTCTACTGACGGTAGAGTCGCGGTGTTAAACCCAAGACAATATTATTCCCTTATAAATACTGTAAGTTCTGGTGTAATCACATCTGGTCTAATCAACCGTGACGCACAAGGAACAGCTTTACAGTCTGGACAGGGCGTAGTAGAAATTGCTGGAATTAAAATCTACAAGTCTATGAACATTCCGTTCTTTGGACAGTATGGTACTAAGTTTGGTACTGCATCTGCAACCAACCCCGGAGTAACATCTCCCGGTAACTTAGGTAACTTTGTAGGTGAAACAGCAGAAGACGGTAGAGCTTCTGTTAGTGGTATCAACAACAACTACGGTAATGCTACAGACTTTGCTAATTCTTGTGGATTAATTTTCCAGAAGGAAGCTGCTGGTGTAGTAGAAGCTATCGGACCACAAGTTCAGGTAACATCTGGAGATGTGTCCGTGGTATACCAAGGTGATGTAATACTCGGACGTCTAGCTATGGGGGCAGATTTCTTAAACCCTGCTGCTTGCGTTGAGTTAATCGCTGGTGCTGCTACTGGATCTACAGGTAACGCTGCATTCGGTACAACATACCCAGCTAACGCTTAATTTTTATTCTTTATACGGGAGCTTCGGCTCCCTTTTTTTTACTTATGACTACACCAATAGCAACCGATACCGAACTATCCGCAGTTAATTCTATCTTGGGTAGCATAGGTCAGTCACCTATCACACAATTAAAAAATACAACAGGTGCATTAATTAGTACAAACCCAGAAATTTCATACATATATAATTTATTAGTAGAAGTTACTAAAGATGTATTAAATGAAGGATGGCATTTTAATACGGAAGAGCATATTGAGATTACTCCAGATGCTAATAAAAATATAGTTATTCCTACTAACATGCTACGTTACGACATACATGATGGACAAATCTTTAGAGATTCTGACGTTGTAAAAAGAGAAGGTAAACTCTATAACAAATCAGATCATACGTTTGAATTTTCAGCACCTGTATTTATTGATGCTACATATTTGTATGATTTTGAAGATATACCTTCTGTTTTTCAAAGATATATAATATCTAAAGCATCTACTAGAGCAGCTACACAGTTAGTTGGTGATGTTAATTTAGCTAGACTATTACAAACTCAGGAAGCACAAAACAGAGCAAACGTTATGGAATATGATACTCAACAGGGAGACCCTAGTTTCTTTGGATTCCGAGAAAACCAAGGCTACGACGCCTATCAACCTTACAAAGCATTAATTAGATAATGGCAAGTGTTACACAATTAGTACCTACATTAACCGGTGGCGTTTCTCAACAGCCAGATGAATTAAAAATTCCGGGACAAGTTAATGTTGCAAACAATGTTTTACCTGATGTAACACATGGTTTACTTAAACGTCCCGGTGGAAAATTAGTTACTTCTCTTAGTGATGGAACAAATAACTCAGTATCTAATGGTAGATGGTTTCATTATTATAGAGATGAAAACGAACAATATATAGGTCAAGTTAGTAGAACTGGCGATATCAATATGTGGAAATGTAGTGATGGTTCAGAAATGACTGTCAACTATACTGCTGGAAAAATTGCACATATTAGCATTGATAATGAAGGAACAGGTTATTCATCTGCACCTACCATAAGTATTTCTGGAGGTGGAGGTTCTAATGCTACTGCTACTGCTACTGTTAGTGGTGGAAAAATCACAGCAGTTACTATTACAAATGGTGGGACTGGCTATACTTCCTATCCAACTGTAACAGTATCAGGAGGAGGTGGTTCTAGTGCTGTTTTAACAGCTTACACAGAATTACATTTTTATTTAAAACATGGTAATGATGAAGATGTACAAACATTAACTATTAATGACTTTACATTTTTAACAAACAGAACTAAAACTGTAGCTATGGCTGATACCATAGAGCCACTTAGACCTCCAGAAATATTTGTAGAGGTAAAAAATAAAAAATATGCAAGTCAGTATTCTTTAAATTTATTTAGTACTGCAACTACTCAACCAGTTTCTACAGCTACTAGAATTAGTGTAGATTTAATTAGATCTAGTAATAACTACTGTACCACTAATGGTCACATGGATACTCATGTAAACAGAGTTAATAACAGTACTAGATGTAATGATGAAGCAGGACAGGGGTCGGATGATTTAGGTCCTAATACAGGAACTAGAATTTTTGACGTATCAAGTGGTATGACTCTAGTTGATAGAGATGCTGTAGGTGGTACGTTAGATGCATCAGGAGACCCATCATCTGACACATCATTTAGTTACATTTTAAATGTTTACGGAAAACTATATGGAGGAACCTACACTCAGTCAGGAACTACTGTTACTGTTTCTAGTAATGGTCATGTTTTAAATACTGGAGACGAAGTTTTCTTTGATTTTTTAGCTGGCGCTGGAGTTGACACAACTAAAACTATAACTAAAGTAGATGCTAATACTTTTACATTTACAGCAGATGCGTCAGCTACACAAAGCTCAGCAGAAAATGTTAATTATGCTTTAAATAATGTACAAGGTAGAAGCGACTTATATTTTAGAATTACTAACACAGGGCAGTCTACGCCTGTAGGAGCGGGTTCAAACGTAGAGTATAGAACAAGGTACACAACAACAAACGACCTTCTTTACGGCGGTCTGGGATGGCAGCAAGGCGATCATTTCTATGTGTTTATGAAGGATGGTTATTATAAGGTAACTATTGATGAAGTTAGTACGTCACAAGTACAAGCTAATCTTGGATTAATTAGACCTACTCCAACATCTTTTGACACTAAAACTACAGTAACAATGGAAGGTATACTTGGTGATCTTAGAAAAGAAATCATAAATACAGGTAACTTTAACGCTGTAGAACAGATAGGTAATGGTTTATATATTAGTAGAACTTCTAACGTACAAAATGGAGTTGAGCAAAACTTTTTTAATGCTTCTACACCAGTTACCGAACTACTAAATATTGTAGCTGGAGAAGTACTTACTGTAGATGATTTACCAAGACAATGTAAACATGGTTTTGTTGTAAAAGTAGCAAATAGTGCAAATGAAGAAGATGATTATTATTTAAAATTTTTTGCTAATAATGGTCTTGACGGTGAAGGAGTATGGGAAGAATGTGTAAGACCGGGAGATAAAACTAATTTTGATGCTGCTACTATGCCAATTCAGTTAGTTAGAACTAACGCTACAACTTTTACAGTATCTCAAGTAGATTGGGAAGGAGCACAAGTAGGTAGCACTGTTGTTGAGGGTACTAATCCACAAGCGTCTTTTGTAACTAAGACTATTAATAAGATGGTATTCTTTAGAAATAGATTAGTAATGCTTAGTGATGAAAATGTAATTATGTCTCGTCCGGGAAACTTTTTTAATTTCTGGGCTAAGACTGCACAAACATTTTCTAACGTAGACCCTATAGATTTATCATGTAGCTCTACATACCCAGCTATTGTTTTTGATGCAATACAAGTTAATACAGGTTTGGTTATATTTACAAAAAATCAACAGTTTATGTTGACGACAGATAGTGATGTACTTAATCCTAACACAGCAAAAATAAACAGACTTTCTTCTTACAACTTTAACCATAAAACTAATCCAGTTAATTTAGGAACTACTGTAGGTTTTTTAGATAATGCTAATAAGTACAGTAGATTTTTTGAAATGGCAAATATTAGAAGAGAAGGTGAACCACAAGTTGTTGAACAAAGTAAAGTAGTATCTCAATTATTTGAAAAAGATTTAAAAATTATATCTAATTCTAGAGAAAATGGATTGATATTATTTAGTGAGGAAGATACATCTACTTTGTATGGTTATAGATATTTTACTTCAGGTACTGAAAGAATATTACAAGCATGGTTTCAATGGACTTTAACAGGTACTGTTCGATATCACTGTATGTTAGACGATGCATTATATGTAGTAGTAAGAAATAACAACAAAGATCAGTTATTAAAATATTCTATTAAGTTAGATGATAATGGTCATTTTGTAACTGCTGGAGAAGACTACCCTATACATTTAGATCATTGTACAAGTGTTACTACAGGTGGTGGTACTTATAACAGTACAACTAACAAAACTACATTTCCTAAACCTACAGGATTTGAAAGCTCTAATGATATAGCAGCTTATGATATTGATAGTTCAGGGTCTGGAAACTTTACAAATTTAGGTAGATTTGCAGATGTAACAATTAATGGTTCTAATTTAGAAATAACAGGAAACTGGTCTGGAGAGACATTTCTTATTGGATATCAATTTGAAATGCAAGTTGAATTACCTAAAATATTTTTCACTTATCAATCTGGTAGTGCTACAAGAAAAGATACAAGATCTGATTTAATAATACATAGAGTTAAATTTAATTTTGGAAAAGTTGGATTCTACCAAATGAAAGTAGATAGAATTGGATTAAATAAACCTATATTTACACAAGAAATAGAATCTACAATAGCAGACGCTTATGCTGCAAACAATATAGGTTTTGTACCAGATTTACAAGGAGTAGTACCTTGTTATGAAAGAAATAAAAATTTAGTAATTACTGTAAAATCTAAACACCCCTCACCCGCTACAATAGTTTCTTATCAGTGGGAAGGAAAATACACTAACAACAATTACACTCGTGTTTAACGTCACCCTTACCGAACAAGAAGTACGTATATACATGCAATGGTTAAAAAAGAACCGTATGTATAAAGGTATGAATATCCCCCTAGGTAATCCTTGGGAATCTTGGATGCAAGATACCATAGATAAATTACAACACACATTAGATGAATAAATTTATCCACCCAATAACACCGGAAGCTGCATTACATGTGGCTTCCAATCTTTTACCAGATGATTACAGAGAAGTAGCAGAAGGTCATGGACATGACCCATTGGTAGCGATCCCTGCATGTTCTTTGATAGGTGATACTGTATACTTTACAGCACCTAATGATAAAATAGCTGGAATAGCTGGAGTACAAAAAGATGGCAAAATCTGGATGCTATGTACACCAGAAATCCTTAAGTATCCTCATACGTTTGCTAAACAAGCAAAGTACTATGTGGAAAGTAGACAAGAGAAGTTGCTTTGGAACATCGTTGATAAACGAAACAAAGTTCATATTAAACTTCTTAGATTCCTAGGGTTCAAATTTCTAAGGGAAGTAAAATACGGACCTAATCAATTATCATTTATGGAGTTTTGCCGTGGCAATATCAGCTATACTCGGAGCGGGTAAGGCTATTCTTGGTGGAATTGCTCAAAGTCAAGCAATCAAAGCCGAGAATCGAAGAAGAATAAGAGAGTATGAGCGTGCGCTAGAAATACGTAAACGTAACTGGTTTCAGCAACTCTCTGTTTATAGTGCTAAAGTTAACAAATATAATATTGATCTAAACGAAAATGATTTAGCTGCACAACGTGGTTATGCTAAAGCACAGGCTAATTTACGTTCATTAGGTGGTCAAGTAACAGCTCAAAATGAGCAAAAGTTTAGAGAACTTGTATCAAAAAAATTAGGAAGAAGAAGAGCTAGTGGTCAAACTGGTAGATCAGTTGCAAGAGGTGAAACTTTAGACATGGCTTCTTATGGTAGATATACTGGTAGACAAGCTTACGCTCTTTCTATGGCTAGAGAAAGATTTAAAGAAAATGTAGAAAATATTAGAAGTAGACAAGTTAGTTCTCGTAGACAATTATTTTCTTCAGTAGCATTTAATCCAGTGCCTTCTATGGCTCCTAACCCTCCAGAATTAAGAGGCACAGGTATGGTTATGGCAAACGCTTTATTAGGCGCAGCCGGTTCTATAGCTTCTGGATTTGGTGGTCAAGACGTGGGAGCACCTGATACAGGTATGAATGTAAATTATGACTTTACACCGGGCGATGTAAACATGGATGCATTTACTTCAGATTTTGGAGGTATTGGTACTTTTAGTTCTTTTGATATGAATGTAAACTCATTTCCTGATTTTTACTCTTCAAGTTCTATATTTGATAGTAACCCATATTTAGGATTTTAAATTATGACAAATTCATTTCAAGGCGGTTCTTTTGAAGCCGAGAGGTCCGAAGATTACGTAGCTCCTTTAATTAATAGCTACAAAGAAATCAACGAGGGCATGAATAATTACTGGTCACAAGAACTAAGTAATTACAAATACGCAGCACAGGATGCTGGTAAAGATATGCAACTACTAGCCAATATGTCTGGAACTCTCAGCGAGTTCTTCAAAGAACGTGAAGATCAAAAACGAGAGGAAGACATTGCTAAAGGTTATGAGTGGTATTATGAAAATGGTTTTAGCGACTCAGAGGTTGATGCTTATAGAGAAGCTAAAGCTGGTATTATAGAGGATGGTATAGCTATAGATGAAGCTGCTGCTTCATGGATATCTAATGGTGGTGATATTTGGACTTCTGAAGAGTTCAGAAAAATGAACCCAGCCATGAAACAAGGAGCTGTAACAGCCTATGCTAGATCAAGACTTGCAGAATATAACCCTAAAGGTGACCCTAGATTAAAAGGAGCTACAACTTACGAGGAATATAAAGCTGCTGAAGCTGTATATAATAGAGAATTTTTTAGAAAGTTTAAAGGTATAAACCCAATACTTTTACAAGAAGAGGGTATATATGAAAAACAACGCGACACACAACAAGACGCATACAATGCTTGGACAACAGGAAGAGAAGAAGAGATTGATACACAACGTAAAAACATTGCTCAATCTAACTTTGTTAAGTGTATAAATTCAAAAGGTGGTGGTAGTTGTTTTTTACAATATGTAAATGAACGTGGTCCTTATGTACAAAATGGTCCAGCAAGAAGAGAAGCAATAGAAATAGCTAAAAATCTAGCTGATTCTGGTATGATGACAGATAATATGATTAAGGAGATGAAAGCTAAAAATGACAAAAATAAATTTGTTAGCTTTGCTGATGGTAAAGAGTATTATTACAGTGATTATTTTGCAGCAGACATTGTTGAAATAGAACAGAAAAAAGCTGACTTTGAGAACGAAAAGTACAGACGTGAAAAAACAGGATTAGAAATAAGTCATAGAAATCAGACAGACGCACTACTAAAAGAGCTAATGCCTGAAGATGGTTTTGATTTTGACGAAGGATTTAAACAAGAAGATTTAGATAAATTTAAAAATTTAAGAGCCAATCAATTAGCTAGTGGTAACTACGACGGTAGAATCGACACTATTATTAGTGAGATGAGCCTAGATAAAAACCAACTAAAAGCTTCAAAACAGGAAGCATTAGAATTAGCTAAGAAAGGTTTATTAACTAAAGATAAACTAGCTACTTTCCCTGTACTTGTTGCATCTGATGGTAACTTGCAGAATATTGCTGCTACTATTGACGCTGGTAATGGTACGGGTAAAGATCATATTGCATTATTACAAGCAAGAATTAACTCGGAACTTACAGTAGGTAAAGGTACGTTTGGTGAAAAACAAGTAGCATTATGGGCTAAATCAGAGTATGCAAAAAAAGTAGAAGCATATACTGGTAAAGTAGATAATCCACGTGAGTTAGCTTATCAAGATGTTTTAAATCAATTAGAAGCAGCATCAAAACAAAATATGTCAGATGGTAGACCTAATGCTTTATTTACAGGTCGAGGTACTTGGGGTATAAAACAACCAGAATTTTCAACATTAAAAACAAATAGTTTAGAAGATTTTGAACAATATAGAGAACAAATTAAAACTATACCTAATGCTGTAAGTACAGCCCCATTGTTTGAACCTACGTATCTAGAAACTTTTAACGATACGTTTGGTAGTTCTGCTGGTACTATTCCACAAAAAGCACATACGATTGCTGAAATGCATAATGCTATGTATCCTGAAGATCAGATAGATGCTTTTGAGGTTATACAAAGACAACGTGAACTTGTTAACTTAGAACGTTTGACAGAACCCGCATTCTTAAAAGACTATAGAGATCTTGACCCTGCTGAAGTAAAAAAATATGAATTATATAAAACACCTAACTCAAGCGTACGTATTAACGCAACCTCTGGTAAAGAAAATGTAAATATTATACCTTATGAACAAGGTGGATTATTTAAAGAAATTGCAGAAGCTAACGGTACATCATTTTCTGAGTACGCTGCTGCAATGGAAATACTACCGAAATTAGATATAGATTTTGGAGTAGAAAATCCTTTTGCTCAACTAGATGATTATGAACTTCTTGAGTACAACAAAGCTGTATTTAAATATAGTGGTGGTACAAACAAAGAAGCACTAGCTAACACAGTAAGAAAAGACTTTAAGTAAAATGAACGACGAAGTATTGAATGAGATAGAAAACGTAGCCCCTATTATTACAGACGAAGCTAAAAAGCTGTTTGCTGAACAAGACGCCGAGTTAGGAATCAATCAGCCAACAACTGTAGACCAAGGTCAGGAACAACAAGCTACTACCGATCAATCTCAACAGGTTTCTACGGAAACAACACAACAACAATCTACAACAGTCGAAGAACAACCAGTCGAACAAAAAGGTCCTACTAGAAAGGAACTAAAAGAAAGACTAAAAGAAAAAAAAGCAAAAGGTGAAAAAGTTACTTTTACAGATACCTTTGGTGGTCAATCAGCAGATTTAAGAAACCCTCTTAACTGGGCTAATTATGCCTCTGCTGCTGGAGCTGGCTATGTAGATTTTTTAACAGACACTGTAAACCTTATACCCGGGATAAACTTACCTAAGTTACCTAAGTACGAAAGTTCTACTTTACAAGGTATAAGACAAATGTCTTCTATAATTATACCTTCACTAAACCTTTCTGGTTTTTTAAAAAAGCAAGGCGCTAGTGTTCATGCTAAAACAAAATGGGCACTAGGTGACAAGCGACTTATGAAGTGGTTTGGTAATGCTGGTATTGACGCTGCTGCCGGTGCAATAGTAGACCAAGTTGTAGAGTTTAATGAATTTGAAGACAATGCATCTGGTGCATTAAAAAAGACTTGGCCAAGTACTTATGGCTGGATACCAGACGACATTGCTACACTCGACACTGATAGTCCTGATACTAAAAGAATGAAAAATAGAAACGAAGGCATAGGTCTTAGTTTCTTTGGTGATTTTATGTTAGGAGCTACTAAAATAGCTAGAGCGATGAAAGGTGTAGATGATGCAACTAAGTGGGTACCTAAAAATGAAAAAGCAAAAGAGTTTGTAAAAAACACTTGGGGTAAAGGTGCTAAAGATGGTGGTGAAGAAATAACTGTAAACAACGCTAAACGTGTACAAGAGTTTAATGAAATAGGTAAACGTAATTTATCTTTAGCTACAGATGCAGATGGCAATATTAACTTAGATCAACCAATAAAAGGTGTACATGATATATATGATGACTATGAAGTAGGTTTTAGAACAACCGACCCCGGAGGTATTGTATCTGCATCAGTCGACGTTGTACGTATTAATAAAAATATTGATAGTGTACATGGTAGCGTAGGTAGTGTGTTTTCTGACTCTGCATTAAAAGAAGGTCTTAACCTTGATGATGCTGGATTAGGAACTATGAAACAATTATCTAAGGATTTACAATTAGATATAGAATGGCACTCACCTAATGGTCCAAAAATAACACATGCAGAAGTAGTTAAGAATGGTGAAGACTTAGCAGCAGCTTTGTATGATATGGATGTAGACCAGATGAAA
>VTLG01010870.1_pt1 | contig 10009 bp, 14 predicted proteins | sample 4694571 | NCBI WGS metagenome assembly VTLG01 (sample SAMN12604809, study PRJNA352737) | marine metagenome | biome: ENVO:00000447; feature: ENVO:00000209|ENVO:00000569|ENVO:01000036; material: ENVO:00002151; isolation source: viral sequences binned using virsorter ...
TATATCAGAAGCAGAACTAGAAATATTAGATGGTGCAACAGTTACTACAGCTGAATTAAACATTTTAGATGGAGTAACATCAACAGCTGCTGAATTAAATATTTTAGATGGCGTAACATCAACAGCGGCAGAATTAAATATTTTAGATGGAGTAACATCTACAGCTGCTGAGTTAAATATTTTAGATGGAGTAACTTCTACAGCTACAGAATTAAATATAATGGATGGTAATACATCAGCTGTTTCTACAACTTTAGTAGATGCTGATAGAGTAGTAACAAATGACAATGGTACTATGAAACAAGTAGCATTATCAGATGTTAAAACATATTTATCAAGTGCAGGATTTGTAACAGACGACCCGACAGCTTTAGCAATTGCTCTTGGGTAAATAATCATTGACTTTTTTAAAAATAACGATATAATATATATAAGTAAATAGGAGAAAATAAATGGCAAATACTTTTAAGGTAGTAACATTTGCAGCAGAACCTGCTTCAGCAGGCACAGCATATAAAATGTATACTTGTGCTGGATCAACTACAACAGTAGTGTTAGGTCTAATACTTACTAATATTCATTCATCTGCAGTAACAGCAGAAGTAGAATTAGTTAGTGATACAGGTAGCAGAGGCGGTGCTAATGATGTTGCAAACGGTACATCATTTCTTGTTAAGGACGTAAATATTCCCGCAGGGACTTCACTTGAATTGTTATCGGGTGGAAAAGTTGTATTAGAAGCAACAGATGAAATCAAAATAGATTGTTCTGTAGCAGATAAACTATCAGGAACACTTTCCATAATGGAGATAACGTAAGATGTCTTATATTGGTCAAGAACCTACTACAACAGCATTAACAGCTTCAGATATAGCTGACGATTTAATTACGTCTGCTAAATTAAATTATACTGAATCTACATTAACAGATCAAGCTACAGTTACTTGGGATGCATCTACACAAGATGTATGTAAATTAACTTTAGGTGGTAATAGAACATTGGCTGCTCCTACCAATAATACCACTGGTCAATTTATATCAATACTTGTTATTCAAGATGGAACAGGCTCAAGAACTTTAACATGGAATGCTGTATTTGAATTTGCTACAGACACAGCTCCAACATTAACAACAACAGCTAGTCTTGGAGATGTATTTGTATTTAGATACAATGGATCTAAATGGTTAGAAGTTGGTAGAAATCAAGCTCTAACATTATCGTAGGAGAATTATGTACGCATTAGTGGAATCAGGAACAATTAAAAAATTTTATAGTGGTACTCAAGGTATTACTATTGGAGATTTACAATATTCAAAACAAATATTTACTTTATGGTCTAAAGATGAAAGAGAAGCTATTGGTATTTATGAAGTAGAAATGGATAACTCTAAAAGAAAAGATGACTACTGGTATATAAATACTGATGTTACTTATACTTTTGGAAGTGGTAAAGTTACAGGGTCATATGGTGATGCTACAGCTAGAGCACATGCAGATACTAAATATACTAACCAAGATAAAACAGATAATAAAATACCTGCTGATAAAGATGTTGGTGATATTAAAGTTAAAGGATTAAAAACAAAATTAATTGAAATACTTAAAGGACAAGCTGCAGGGATATTGCAAGAGACTGATTGGTATGTTCTTAGAAAAGCAGATGCTGCAACAGCCATACCGTCAGCTATTACAACACATAGAGCAGCTGTAAGAACTAAATGTGCTAGTATGGAAACTGCAATTACTAATGCTTCAGATACTGCAGCTCTTGAAACTTTATACACTTACACAGAACAAGAGGATGGATCTATCACTAGACCATTAGGTGAACTTCCAACATTGGAGAGTTAATGCCTATAAACAGTTTTTTGTATCCAGGAGCTAAATTTGTACCACCTTATTCAGTAGCTAATTCCTGTAGATTTAATGCGGATGCTTACATGGTTAAAGATATAGTTACTCCAACTAATCAAAAAAAATATACTATTAGTGCTTGGGTTAAGAGATCAAAAATTTCATCAAGACAAAGAATATTTACTGTAATTGATACAAGTGATACAGCAGCTTATTCTTATTTAGAATTTCAATCAGATGATAAATTAAATTTTGACGACTTTGATGGTTCAAGCACACGATTAACTAGAACAACTACTAATGCATTTAGAGATCCTTCTGCATGGATGAATATAATTATTGCCGTTGATACAACACAAAGTACAGGATCAAATAGGGTTAAAATGTATATTAATGGAACTCAAGTATCGTCTTTTGGAACTGAAACAAATGCAAGTCAAAATTTTGATACCACTACTTTAAACAGTAATAAAACTTTTAGAGTTGGAGAGCATGGTACCGCTGGATTTAGATTTGCTGGATATATGTGTGAGTTTGTTTTAATTGATGGTCTACAATTAGATCAAACTTCATTTGGAGAATTTGACTCTGATACTCCTACAGTATGGAAACCAATAGACGTATCAGATTTAACTTTTGGTAATAATGGATTTTATTTAGATTTTGAAGATTCAAGTAATCTAGGTAATGATGTAAATGGTGGCACAGATTTAACTGAAACAAGTTTAGCAGCAACAGATCAGTCTACTGATACTTGCACAAATAATTTTTGTACTTTTAATCCTTTAGATGTTACAGCAGATGATGAAGCAACTCTTTCAGAGGGTAATTTAAAAGCAGTTGCTGATGGTGCTTTTCATCAAACTAGATCAACTTTTTATTTAACAACTGGAAAATGGTATTGGGAATTTAAAGCAACATCAGTTGGAGATGCTCTACAAGGTGGAGTAGTAGGAAGTAATTATGCTGGCGGTTCTGGATTAAGAAGAAATTATCAGCATTCTGCAGCAAAGTATACTGATGGAAGTTCATCTTCTTATGGTGCTACTTTTACTGATGGTGATATTATAGGTGTGGCTTTAGATTTAGATAATGGAACATTAATATTTTATAAAAATGGTTCAACACAAGGAACTGCCTTTACAGATATGTTATCTGCTATTGGAGAAGATGGTTGGACACCTGACGTTGTTATGTATAATAGCACAGCTGAAATGAATTTTGGCTCTCCACCATATTCAATTTCATCAGGAAACTCAGATGCTAATGGCCATGGTAATTTTGAACATTCTGTGCCATCAGGTTATTTTGCCCTTTGCACTAAAAACTTAGCGGAGAGTGGATAATGGCTTATACAACTATAGACAACCCAGAGTTACATTTTCAAGCTGAAATCTATACTGGTAATGGAGGTACTTTGGCTTTAACTTTAGATGGCGATGAAAACATGCAACCAGATTTAGTATGGGTAAAATCACGAACACAAAATAATTCTCACGTTTGGTTTGATGTTATTAGAGGATTTGCTGGTGGAAAAGAAATACAATCAAATAACACTGGTGCTGAAAATGCGTCAGATAGTGGTGGTTATGGATATGTTTCTGCTGTAGGTTCAGATGGTTTTACTGTTCAAGCTGGATCAACTGCTGGAGATTATACAAATGTAAGTTCTCAAAATTATGTAGCTTGGTGTTTTAAAGGTGGTGGATCTGCGTCATCAAATTCTAATGGAAGTATAACAAGTTCTGTTTCTGCAAATACAACAGCAGGTTTTAGTATATCCACATTAGATGTTGGGGATACTGGAAATATAACTTTTGGACATGGAATAGGAGCTGCTCCTACATTTTTTGTAATTAAAGCAACTTCAGGAACTGGCGGATGGGTTGTATATTCTTTAGCAGTAGGTAATAATAAATATTTATATTTAAATAATAACGAGGCAGCTGCAACATCAACATCGGTATGGCAAAATACGGCACCAACTAGCACGGTAATATCTACAAATAGTAGTGATATGCAAGATGATAGAGAGGTAGTTTGTTATGCTTTTGCGCCTATAAAAGGGTATAGTAAATTTGGAACTTACTCTGGCACAGGGAGCGGCTCTGGAGGTGCATTTGTTTTTACTGGTTTTAAACCAGCTCTTATAATAATGAAAGAAACAGATGGTGTTGATCATTTTGGTATATATGACAATAAAAGAAATCCAGGACCAGGTAATGTAAACGGTAACCCTTTATTACAGCCATCTGATAATGGCGCAGAAAGCAATGCAGTGGCAAATCAAATAGATTTTTTATCAAATGGTTTTAAAATATGTGCTGAAGGAACAAATGGTAATTTTATAAATGAAAGTGGAAAAACATATTTTTATGCTGCTTTCGCAGAGTCACCATTTGTAAATTCTAATGGAGTACCTAACAATGCAAAGTAACAAAATTAATTAAGGAGAACACGAATGTACATAGGGAAGACCCCCACAGTAGGCAATTTTCAAGTCTGTGATGCGATATCAGTCGTAAACGGACAAGCAGCGTATACTATGCAAATAAATTCTACAAATGTAGAACCAGAATCAGCTAATCATATGTTGGTTAGTTTAAATGGTATCTTACAAAAACCAGGTAGTTCTTTTACTATCTCTGGTTCAACAATTACGTTTGCTAGTAATTTAGCTACAGGTGATGTTATAGACTTTATTACTTTATTAGGTAACGTGCTCGACATCGGCCAGCCGTCTGATGATACTGTGACCGCTGCTAAATTAAACAATGATGTTATCTCAGGGCAAACAGCTTTAACAGCTGAACCTGCAGACACAGACGAATTTCTTGTCTCAGATGCAGGTACGATTAAAAGAATTGATTACTCATTAATTAAAGGTAGTGGTAAGATTTTACAAGTAGTCTCTTCTTCAACTCAAACACAATCTAATACTACAAGCTCAACTTTTCAAGCAACTGCTCTTACTGCAAATATTACGCCATCAGCAACCAGTTCTAAAATTTTAATACTAGTATCTTATTCTCACTATGCAAATAATGGAGATAGTAGAGTTACTATTTATAGAGACAGTACAAATTTATTTGATTCAACTAAAGGCAAGTTTTCTTTTGCTAGTACAGATGTTGTTTTAAGTGATAGTACACTTGATAGTCCTAATACTACAAGCCAAGTTACATATACTGTTTATCATAATGCAAGTGCTGGAACTTCATATTTTTTACCAGCAAGTAATTTAACGGCAACAATGGTATTATTGGAGGTAGGAGCATGATTATAGAAACAATACTTAAAATTAATCCAAAAGCTATAGTTAATGTAATTGGAAATGATATTGATAATTGTAAAATAGAATGGTTAGAAAATACTACTCCAATTTCTAAAGAAGATATTAAAAAGATGATACCGATAGTTGAAGCTGAAATAGAACAAGAAAAACAAAACGCAATAGATAAAAGAGCATCTGGCAAACAAAAACTAAAAGACTTGGGATTAGATGATGATGAAATAAAAGCATTGACGGGAGCATAACATGTCAATCAATGTATGCAATGACAGATCCTTGGCATCGATTACAAGTTTACCTTCAGGGGTCTCTGGTAGTAGCTTAGTATTATTAGAAACACAAACTGTTAGTTCTAGTTCAACAGTTAGTTTTACATCTAATATAGATTCTACTTATAAAGAGTATATATTTAAATTTATAGATATTCACATGGCAACTTCAGACGCTTCATTTACTGTAAATTTTAGAGATGGTGGAAGTAATTACGATGCAACTAAAACAACAACATTTTTCAGAGCATATCATAATGAAGGTGGTAGTGCTCAAGCATTAACTTATTCATCAAGTGCTGATTTAGCACAAAGTACATCTGCTCAAGCAATAATAACTTCTAATGGAACAGATAATGATATGTCAGCTAGTGGCACATTACATTTATTTGATCCTAGTAGCACTACTTTTGTAAAACATTTTACAAGTAAGTGTCATGTCTATCATAAAGATGATTATTCACAAACATTATTTGTTGCTGGATATGCTAATGTTACAGCTGCAATAGATGGAGTTCAATTTGGATCTAGTTCAGGAAATATAGATGCTGGCACAATAAAAATGTATGGAGTTGTATAATGTCAATAGTAACTTATAACAACAGAAGCATTTCAAATATTACAGCCTTACCTGGAACAGCTAAATCATTAACACATATTAAAACTTTAACTGCAAGTTCTGACTCTACTTTATCTTTTGTTAATGGTAGTAGTGATGTAGTGTTAGATTCAACTTATCCAATATATATATTTAAATTTATAAATATGCATCCAGCAAGTGATAATTCAACGTTTGAAGTAAATTTTAGAGATGGTGGTAGTGATTATGATGCAACTAAAACTACAACATTTTTTTGGGCTTATCATGATGAAGGAGACTCAGAAACTACACGAGCATATGTAACAAGTAGAGATCTTGATCAAGCAACAGGGTTTACTGATTTATCAGGAAGTATTGGAAACGGAAATGATGAAAGTTGTTCTGGAGAACTATATTTATTTAATCCAAGTTCCACAACATTTTTAAAAAGTTTTCAATCAAGAGCTTCTCTTTATGAAGGGGGTAGTTATGCTATGGATGTATATACAGGAGGCTATTGTAATGTTACAGCCGCTATTGATGGGGTGCAATTTAAAATGTCTTCTGGTAATATAGACGCTGGAACAATTAAAATGTATGGCTTAAAGGATTCATAATGAGTTTAGTGTTTCTTAATGACAGAGCAGTAAGATCAGCAACAGCTGTTGGATCTTTAAACACTGGATCTATGGTGTTTATAAAAAAATTAACTGCTTCTAGTTCAGCAACTTTATCTTTTGTTGATGGAACTTCAGATGTAGTGTTAGACTCTACTTATAAAGAATACTTATTTACATTTAAAAATATACATCCTGCAACTGATAATGTAGATTTTACTTTTCAAGTAAATGCTGCTGGTGGAAGTGGGTTCAATGAAACAATGACGACTACTTGTTTTGATTCTGATAACAGTGAAGCTAGTGGTGGAGGTGGTTCTGCATATAGAAGTGGCAGAGATCAAGCACAGGGAACTAGCTATCAACAGATTTGTGATGATGTTGGCAACGATGCTGATCAATGTTGTAATGGTGTATTAACGTTATTTAACCCATCATCAACTACGTTCGTAAAACATTTTATATCAAGATTTCAAGGTGCTCACGAGGGAGACTATGCTCAAGAATGGTATCATGCGGGCTATATAAATACAACATCTGCAATAGATGAAATTTCTTTTAAATTTAGTTCAGGTAATATAGACGCTGGAGATATTTGCCTTTACGGAATACTATAAAAATGATACATAAACACAAAGGAGAAAACTATGCCAAGATATCATAATATAAACGGCAACAAAGTACAGTTTACAGCTGAAGAAGAAACAGCTAGAGACGCTGAAGAGCAAGCGTGGGCAGATGCTGCACCTGCTAGAGCTTTAGCTGACCTTAGACAAAGAAGAAATAGACTTCTTGCTGAGACTGATTACTTAGCTTTATCTGACAATACTCTATCTGACGATATGAAAACATACAGACAGGAACTAAGAGATTTTCCTGCAGGTAAAGATACTGTTGAAAAATGTAACAACGCTACGTGGCCAACTAAACCATAATGGCTAAAAAGTTTAAGTCATACGTTGAAAGACCTAAACCTAAGAAACGACCACGGGTACACAAAAAATCAAAAAACAAAGACGAGAAAAGATCGTATAAAAAATACAATGGGCAAGGAAGATAATGGTAACAACTACTAATTATACAGGTCCAAATTATGGACCAAAAGAAGGAATGGCATATACAGCAGTTATGCCTCAAGAGGGTTTTCAATATACCTATGATCAAGATGGTACAAGATATCAAATACCTATAGGTAAGCCAACTACTCCACCAGGTCCTATTAGTCCTCCAGAAGGTAGGTTAGTAGACGCACCTAATACTACAGTCTTACCAGAAGCAGCTTTACAACCTAGTATGCAAGAACAAGCTGGTGGTCGTAAAGTTATATCTGTAATTGATACTTTATTAAATACACCTAGTTTACCAACTGGTGCTATGGTAACACCACAATTGCAACAAGTGCAAACTGGTGAAGCTATGGCAACTCCTGGAGTACAAGGTACAGTAGCAGCAGCTACACCTACACCTGGAACTACACCGACAGTAACAGCGGCTACAGTCCCTGGTGCTACAATGGCTGCTCAACAAACTGCGGCAACACCAGGATCTATAACAGCTGCAACAGTAGCAGGACAAACTCCTACTATGACAGCTGCACAAATGACAGGATTAACTGCACCTGCAGTAGCTGCAACAGGAACTATTGATCCACAAGCTACAATTAAAGGACAGTTAGAAGGTATTAATCAAGATATACAAACATCTTTACAAACTGGTTCAGCATTGCCAGCATACTTAAGAGGTGTTGCAAAAGCTACACAAACAGCTATGGCAGAAAGAGGACTAAGTTCTAGTTCTATGATGGCTGAAGCATTAGCAGATGGTTTATTAACTGCTTCTATACCTATAGCACAAGCAGATGCTCAGACCTATAAAGATATGATATTTCAAAATCTTAATAATAGGCAACAAGCAAACATAACAAATGCTAATAGTTATTTCCAAATGGACATGGCTAATCTGTCCAATAAACAACAATCAAGTTTACAAAATTTAAATGTTAGGCAAGCATTTTTATTATCTGATCAAGCTGCTAACAATGCAGCAAGACAATTTAATGCTACTAGTCAAAACCAAGTAGATCAATTTTATTCTAATCTATCGCAGCAAATAAATTTACAGAATGCTGCAAGATCAGATGCTATGAATCAATTTGGTGTAGTAGAGGGTAATAAAATATCTGGCTTAAATGCTGGTAGCCAAATAGCTGTAGAGAAAGCAAACGCTGATAGAGCACAAGTATTAAATCAGTTTAATGCACAAGTAGAAAATCAAAGACAACAATTTAATCAACAGAATCAAAGAGTAATAGATCAATCTAATGTTGAATGGAGAAGAACTTTGAATACAGCTAACACAACAATTACAAACGCAACAAACCAATTAAACGCACAAAACCTTTTAAACCTATCTAACTTTGCAATGTCAGCACTATGGCAACAGTGGAGAGATGAAGCTGCATGGGTTAATACCTCATCAGAAAATTCACAAAATAGAGCACACAATTTAGCTATAGCTGCATTAGAAAGAACTACAGAGTTAGATTTATTAGATGAAGCTAAAACACAAAATTTATTAGGGTCACTAGGTAGATTTGGTTTAAGACTTATTGGTGAATTAGGAGGAGATGATAGTTAATGATAGATAGTATAATAAAAGGTGTACAAACTGTGGCTAAAGTTATGGATGCAGTAGATTTTTTTCGTGGTGGTAGTGGTGATGATAAAGGAGCACCTTTAGTACCACCTAGAGTAAATTTTCCAGGTAGGGTTAGCACTGCTATAGGAAGATCATCTGCAGGCACACCTAGATTTGGTGATGTACAAGAAGCAACTTTTTATAAGTACGCACAGTTACAAAACACAGTAAGATATTTATATAATAAAAAAGCAGGATTTAAATCAATAGCAAAGGGATAACATAAAATGGATTTAGCTAAACTAGTAGAACAATTTAAACAAGAACAAGCAGAAGAAGCATCAAACTATACAGAACCAGAATTTAACAGATTTGATGCACCAATCCCTGGACAATCTTTAACAGATGAACCAGGTAATTATTCTTGGGAACATCCGCCACAATTTGCATCAGTAGAAGAAGCAACAGATTTTGTATACGAAAGATTAATGGATGAAGGTAATATGGCTAGAATGTTTACTCTACTTAGAATGGGTATACCTATTGAAGCACTAGTTAAAATAATAACATTTACAGGATTTATTGAAGGTAAATATACTGTAGATGTTGCTAAATTATTAGAACCTATAGTTGCTATGATGATAGCTGGAGAAGCTAAACTTGCAGAGATACCTGCTAGAATTAATTTAGGTGATGCAGGTGATAGCAAATTTTTCCAAGACATAGCAGAAACTAAATATGATATGAAGATGGATAAAA
>VTLG01003907.1_pt1 | contig 10008 bp, 9 predicted proteins | sample 4694571 | NCBI WGS metagenome assembly VTLG01 (sample SAMN12604809, study PRJNA352737) | marine metagenome | biome: ENVO:00000447; feature: ENVO:00000209|ENVO:00000569|ENVO:01000036; material: ENVO:00002151; isolation source: viral sequences binned using virsorter ...
CAGAAATATGATTTGCATTTGTAGCTGTCGTAACTGTAGTTCCAGCAATGACAGTTGCTAAAGCCACCCCTGCAACAGTAATTGCATCAGCTTCAAGTGTTCCATCAAAGTCTCCGTCAACAGCATCTACATTACCAACAAAAGTTGTAGCAGTAACATTTCCTGTAACTGTCAAACCAGATGAACTAAAACTTCCTCTTGTTGTTCCTCCACAAGTAATGTCTAAAGTGTCGGCTGCACTTGAAAAGATACCAGTATTTAAATCATCACGAAAACCTAGTGCTGGTGCGGTATTTGAGCCGTCTTCTAATGTTAAAGTACCATCAAGTTGTAATAGTGTGACCCAGCCATCATTTGCACTATTTCTTATTTTTAAAACACCTGCTGTAGTATCAGCCCACCATTGATAAGCATATTTTGTAGAAGGTTCAGTTGATGATGAGTTATTACTTACAATGGCAGCTAAAGCATTGTTAAGGTCGCTCCTAAAATTTGCGCCTGTGGCATTATCGAGTACATAGTCGTGAGTTGCCATTGCTTAACTATTTTTATTTAAGGTTATCATAATTTAAGAGCCTCGACCAAAACCAACAGCAGTATATTTAAAATTCCTATTAACATGAGAAGATCCATTTTTTATATCAATATTAAAACCAGTTGCAGAAATACTTGATAATTCAAAAAAGTCTCCACTCTCCATATTTTCTATAGTAATTCCGATTGCTGGTAAAGCACTTCCAGCACTTACAGAAGTATTAGCAGCACCCGTAAAAAAACTATTTATAAATGTAACAGATTTTTGTGACGTACCAGATGCAATAACGCTTGTTGGAGTCTCTATTCTTCTATCTAAAATTGCACTATAACCAAGCTGTTTAACAATAATACTTTGTGCTGGATCAGCAGTTGTCAATTCAGCTTTAAATTTAAAACCTCTACCAATAAATGTACCGTTGGCTAAAGTACTAAAATTAGTAAATTCTGAGCTAAGAGTGCAGTTTCCGCTAGTAGATTGACTGCTGGTTGCAGTTACAGTAAAAGTATTAGTAGTTTTTGTTTTGACTTCATAGTTTCCACTTACACCACTTCCAGAGGTAAAAGTAATATCAAAAAAACTTCCAATAGCAAATCCATGACCATTTTTAGTAATGGTTATCGTTGTTCCTGATTGAGAATAAGTAGCGGAAGATGTTGCATCAGGATCAGAATCAGTAGTGGCTACAAGCAATTTTGCATTTGTATCAAATGCTGTAAGGGCATCTATATCTGTCCAAACATCAATTAACGCTGTTCTTGAATCAATTAAATCATTAGGATAAAAAGATTCTGTCACAAAATTTCTAGTAAGTCTTAATGGTTGTTTTCCTCCAAGATCAAGAGTACTTGCAAAGCTATAACTTCCTGATGATGCAATATCACCAAGAAAATCTATTGAAGATAATGTATCAATATTATCTGTAACTGAATCAATTTCTACTGTAGAACCTAAAACAAGTCCACTAAGATTAGAATCAAAAAACGTATTTACTTTTGTACCAGAAAAAGGAGTTGCATCTGTATCCTCTCTATCTGTAAAAACACTTAATTTTGGTAAAGGATCAGGAGTTGTTACAACAACAGAAGTTTCGCCAGAACTTAGTCTGCCACCATCATCTCTAAATTTGAGAATATACTCTCCATCAATTGCTGGTACTAACGTCTCAGATACGTTTCCTGGTAGGGCAGGAATAATATCAACAGAATTAGTAAATGTACCCGTTCCATCTGTAAGGTTACTATGGCGAACAACTACGTTTCCACCATGTGTAACGTCAATATCTGTGGCTTTATCAAAACGTAATCGTATAAATTGATCTGATACTGGCTCGACTAATAAATTTGTGACATCTTGCGGTAATGCTGTTTTACCGACAGCTTCAAAAGTTAAGTTATTAGAAGTAGCTGATAGTACATTTTGAACATTATAAGAAAATACTTGAATTGTATAAGTTCCTCTTCTGCTGTTTACTATTTCAAAGTCAGGGCTAGATACTTTTTGACTAATAAAATTATCATTACCAAACCTATAATTAACTTGATATTCAGTAACACCGACTATAGGTTGCCAGCTAATAATTATTTTTGATACGGCTTGATTATTAATAGGAAATATTCTTTCAACAGCATTAACATTAGAAGGAGGTTCTGTTTGCTCGTTTAACTTAGAAATAACTCTAGTTGGTAATGCTTCTCCGTCTTCAATAAAAGCATACTTACCTTCTACATAAGATAAAGCTGTAATCGCATAATTTATTCCATCTTGCTCTTCTACTGTTATTACTCTGAATAATTGAGACTGAGTAGTAGTGTTAGAAATGAGAAAAGGTGTATTTGTATTTGGAACTGAACTAAAAGTAGATTGAGTAGTCTGTGTTCCATCGGTATTATTTTTTACAACGCTATTAACAGTGATAGTTGCTCCTGATACAGCAGAAATGTCTCCCACTTCCATTGTTCCATCAGGCATGATAATAGATATTTTTGCACTTCCAGTTGGATTGCCATTTGCATCTACAGCAAGATCAGTTGCAGCAGTATCATCAACAGTAACAACAGTTGTAGAAGCAGCACTTTTTAATCTACCACCTCTTCTTACTCCTGCTCTTACAGGATCTTGAATCTCAATAATCGCACCTGGTCTTACTACCACACCAGAATCTATTGAAGTTGCAAATGCGATGACTTCTGATTCATTTTCTTCGGCAAATAATATTGCTTTACCTAATCTTCTAGCTTGATTTCTTGAAGTACAAGCAAATGCTTTTACTCGCTTTATAACAGTACCTAATTTTGCTCTTCTTGCTACATCTGTAGCACTATCACTATCTCCAACTACTTCAAAATCAACTTCTTGACTGTCCATGTTGAAATAAGACACAGATATAACACTATGTCTTGTTTTTAAACTGCTTCCAGAATATGAAAAACCTTCTTCAGTAACGTTAGATAAATTAAATAAATAACTAGGATCTGTAGGTTTATCTTGTGTGATTGTTATTGTTCCAGCAGACCATATAGGCATACATCTCATCACACCAGCTAAATCATTTATTAACTCAAATGCTTCTTTAGGACTTTGTATATTTACATTGCAACTAAATCTAGCTTCCTGTCCTCCAGCACCATCATCAACAAGAGTATTGGCAAACTTACTGGCATTTACAAAACTAAAAAGATCAAGAGAACTATCTGTTATATGATCTCCAAATCCGTACCTTGAGGTCGTGAGAATGTCGAGTAACACCATCGAAGGGCACGAAGTCCATACAGCAGCACCCATTACACCATTGAAAATATATCCCTCTGGATAGACTATTCTGCCTGTTGTACTGTCAACAGTTGGAGTGCCAGAACTAGATGCTCCTGCTCCTGGAATTCTTACTTTTATTCCTCTAATTCTAAATTTTCTATCAGGAATCGAGCTAAATTGCATTGAATCCAAACGTAAAGCAGTATAAGCACTGTTGTTATAAGTACGAGACTCTTCAATTATTTCGCTAAAACTTGTCCACTGAAAACTATCTTGTGTATTTGTGTCGCCAGCATCATCCGTAACCCTACTTACTCTAATATCTACTGGAAATGCACCTGTTAATTGTATTCCGTAATCCCTTTGGTACGCATCTCCGCTTCTGCCCGTAATTGTATCACTTGTTTGTCCATCACTTCCTATAGCTAAATCGGTAAAACCTCCAGAATTGTATTGAACAGCTATTTTTAGTTCAACAGAAGTACCTAGCAAATCACCATCATTAGTTGCTTTCTGTAATTGAGGAAAAGTAATTGTTACTCTCACCTTATCAACATTTGTATTAGTAATTTGTCGAGTAACAGGAATACTTTTAGTTACTTCAACACCAACACTTGTTGTAGATACACTGCTATCTATATTTGGTATAGCAGTTTGACTATCAGTACCAAATCTAGGATTAAAAGTTACATTTTTAAAATTTTTATCTTCATCTTGAATATTAGTAGAATCTGCTGAAGCTCTTATAACAGGAGTGTCATTTAAGAATACATCTTTTAATGCAGCATTATTATATGCAGTTGTTCCCTTTGTTCTGCCTTCTTTAGATGCAGTAGCAAAACCTTCTATTTCTCCCTCTGATATTAAATCTAAAAAAGTCGCATACTGTCTACTATGAAGATTATCAGGATCTCTAGTTGGTTGTGGAGGTGTTGGATTTCCACCTTTAGCACCTCTAATAATACGTTTAATATCTGTCATGCCTGTACCTGTTCAGTATCTACAGAAGCACTAATTACAACGGATCCAGTGAATATTTCTCCGTAAACTATTGGAACTGGTGTGCCAGCCCTGTTTGTCTGTTGAATACCATTAAAACTAAATGATAATCTGGGATCTTCTTCTGAATCAAAATTATCAAGTTTCGGTAACGGAAATAGCATTTCACTAACACCTTGTAAAATCAAAGCAGCACCTAAACCTACAACTGCTTTCGTTATACCACCTGCTGCTGCAAAAGATCCTGGAGAAACAATAGGATTAAAAAATTGACTAGGAGCTAATGGTGTAAATAAAAACGCACCAGCAATTAATGCTGCTCCTAGTAATATTTTTCCAAAGCCTCTACCAGCACCAGTAATAACAGGAACAAAATGTATATCTTCTTTTCCTATAGGATGACCAATCTCTGATTCATCTATTGCATAATTTCCAATTTTTACCTGATAATATTTAGGATTCATAAATTTATCTATCCCTTCAAAATTATTTACTAAAAAACTAATTGCACTAGCTAAAGTGTCTGCTTTTACTTCAAACTCTTTATGTCCTACAAATTCCGCAAGTTCTCCATATAATTTTATTTTACGAAGCATAACGATACCTCTTTCCTGTACATTTTAACAACCACGGAGAATATGGTTCTCTACAAGATAGTCTATCGGTTAAATGATGTAATACCTCATCTCCAAGAAAAATAGCTACATGATTTAAAGTTGAATCTAAAATACTCATTAACAAAACATCTCCAACTTGTAGCTTTTCATCTGGTCTAAGTTCTCTAAAACCTGTTCTCCAAGCATAACTTTCAAATAAAGGATCTTTCATAAATTCCTCTGGAGTAATGGTTCTTTCATAATCTTTTAACTCTATGCCTCTTTCCTGTTTATAATAATCTCTTACTAAACTCCAACAATCTGTAATCCCCCAAACCCATTGACGACCAAGTAAAGGTGCTTCATAACCTTTTGGTTCGTAATACCCCCATTTTTTTGTTTTAGGATTAACAATATACCACGGAAGTTTACTTTGTTCACATGCAACCATATCTGCTTGACTAGCTTCTGGAGGTGTTGTTGGATGACTATGAACAACAGCAGTAACTTCTCCTACATTAGTAGCCTTCACATAATCTTCTGGATCAAGAATAAAGCATTGATGTGCTGTCATTGAAAGATTACGACAAGGATAATATCTTTCCTTGCCTCTGACATTCAGCAAAAGACCAACAGATTCTTTTGGATCTTCTGTCTCAGCATGATTAAGTGCAGCGTCTTTCCAATTCATCCTATAGCCGTACCAATAGACGGGAACTCTGCTCTAGTGCATTGTCTGCCAGCACGAATACCAGCAAGATCAAATACAGATGCTAATTCAAACTGAACAACCTCTCTATTTTCTGCTGATTTCCTATCTATTTTATATATTTCTTGCGGAAACTCTGCTGTAGAATCTGGTGTTCCATAAGGATTTATGTCTCCAGGAAAATTAACAGCATCAATAAATTTTGCAAGAGTTCTTATTCGAGTAACAGTCGCACCAGTTAAATCATTACCAACACTTGCTTCATTTACTGATAATAAAATAGATGTGATTGTTCCTAATGCGTTTGATACTGTAAGAGTTGGTCGAGGTAACATTCCTTTTTGAAAAGCAAAACCTTCAGCCTTTACAGGAAATCTTTGATAACTATTACTAGCCCAAACGATTTCTCCATTGTTTTTTAACGAAGAACCAGCATGAAATCTATATACAGTAGTGACACTATCTGGATTTCCTGTGGCATAATTTAAGCCTTCTTTCAAAGTAAGTACAAATAGTTCAATTATTGCTGATGGATTTATATTCTGAAGATTGCTAACAATAGCAGAACTGCTCATGGTTCAAACACCTCTCTAAATGTTGTTTGGATCGTAGCTCTATTGTTATATGGTATAGATTTTGTCCAATTTTCGCAAACATATTGACCAGCACCCGATAAAGTAATCGAAACATTTCCACTATTTGTAGCACTAGCAGCAGCAGTAACAGTAAAGACGTTTGAATCAGTAACCGAAGCGACAAGAAATGTACCATCAGTTGCCGATCCAGAAGTGTAATCAATAGTAAGTTCATCTCCTACAGCTACACCATGACTTGTAATTGTGATTGTCACTGTAGTTCCTGATTGAGAGTAAGTTCCTGTTTTTGTAAAACCTTCTCCTGGTGGGGTAAAAGTAAAGCTGGCACTATCATTTGCTCTACTATCAAGAAACCCTTCTATGGTGTCCGCATCTGTTTCCGATACATTAAAAGTAAAGTTATAAACTTTTGGGTTTTGATGAGCAGCAAGTCCAAATAATATTCTATGTTCATAGCCATCTGCAAAACGAACTGTTCTAGTATTTGGTGCGGATCTTTTCTGCTGTCCGTAAGTTGGTGTGATTGATGGAAAAGTAGCCATTATGCAAGTAAACCTCCAGGTCTTTTCTGCTTAATTAATTCTGTCTCTATAGCTACTGATAATGCAACCCCTAATGCTCTACCTTCTTCTTCATCTCCTTGAACAGAAGAACCAGAAGCATCTACATTAACAACAACAGTTGTAGATCCTCCACCCATTTCGTGATTAGGAGTAACTCTTCCTGTAACTCCTGGGGTAAATAGTTCTGGGCCACGTTCTCCAACAATATATGATTTATTAGGCTTAGTAACACCACCATTCGCAAAGAATCCACCAATACCAGGAATTGCTCTTAAGAAAGAAGTTGCAGCAAAGTTTATAAGCTGTCTTTGGATCGCTCCAAAAACACTACGAGCTACTTCACCTAAAGTCATAGTTCCTTTTATCGCACCATCTATTGCATCAACAAGACCTGATTGAACTGTATTAGCAATACCTTTATACAAGTCATTTAGTAATCTCAATTCATCTCTTGTTTTTATTAAATTTTCAAGTTGTTTTACTTGCTCTGGTGTTAAATCTTCTACTGCAATCTTCATTTTTTTTGCTGTTTCAAGTTTTAATTTTTCAATTTCTGCTCCCCTTTGTCCTAAAAGTATCTGATTTTGTAAAAATGTATTTTGACTTTCTAAACTTTTTGTTGCAGCAGTAAACTGTTCATTTCTGAATTTTTCTTTTTCTATTTGTTTACCTGTAACAGCTAGAAGTTCTTCTCTTGCTATTATTTCGTCTTTTAATTTATTTATTCGATCTTGTCTGTTTTTATTAGCTGCTCTTCCTGATACAGTAGTCCCTTCTAATGTTGCAAGCTCACTTCTCATATCTGTAAGCTGCTTATCTCCCGTTAAATTTGCAAGTCTTGTATTTTCTGCTCTTTGTGCTGGAGCTAAAATCATAGACATAAATGGAGCAATAGCAGCTTGTATTCTTGTCATAGCTAACTTAAATGTATTACCAGCTAAACGACTAGCCTCTGCAAACTCTGTTAAATTTTTAACTCCTTTTTCTCCTATAGCATCATTCATCTTTTCAGTAACCATCGCTAATGCAATATGAGCACCATGAGTTTTTTCTATTAATAAAAGTCTTTTTTCTTCTACAGAACCAGCTAACCCCAAAGCACTTGTAACAGCTTGAACATTAGGATTTAGTTCATCAAATGCTTTACCAAGCTCTGAGATATTTTGTGCAAGAGTTGTTAACTGTTGAAGAACAGCAGTAGCAACAAGACCTCCTGCAAAACCTCCCATCTTTCCACCTGCTTTAGTTCCTATAAAACCACCAGCAAAACCAGCAGCACCTCCAGCTAATCCTTGTCCAAATAACAATGGAAACGCACCAGAGATCAATGCACTTGATAATGCTGCACCAGTCCCTTTTGGGTTTCCCATAGGAAAAGGATTTCCACCGCCACCACCGCCACCAACTCTTCTTCCGATCATTCTTGAAAGAGCTATATTTTGTTTTCTTGCTTTAGTATTTTCAAGTATTGAAACTGTATCGAGGTCAGTTTGACGAGTTAATCTCAAGGTGGCTGCTACTGCTGCTCTTTGTCTTTTTGAACCAATAGTTAAACTATTTGAATATTCTTGTAAGGCATCTATCGCTGCAAGTTGTTGATTTCTAGTTTTTCCAAAAACTCCTCTAGACTTGTTAACTGTTTTGACAAGATCGTCCATGTCTTGTCTATATTTTCTTAAATCATTACGAGCACTTTTTCCTCCTGCACCCCCTGTATTTCGGGGATTCATTATATCTATCTGACGGATATTATCTACACTTTTAGTTAATTGCTTTACTTTCGTATTTAATCTATCAAGACCAGATTGACCTTTTACTCTTAAATTTATATTTACTCCGTAATCGGCCACAGCAAAAATAAAACTTTATTTTAGTGTACCGCTTTTAGCGTTTTCTTGCTTGTGATTTATTCTTTGCATCTTCATAGGCTTTATCTTCATATTCTTTCTTCAACTCATAGTAAGCAAGCCAATTTATATATTCTTCCTGCGTTAATTTACTGGTAAGTTCTTTGATTGTCATTTTTAGCTCTGACGCTAAGAAAAACATAAAAAACCAATCGTTTTTAGCTTTTTAAATCTGCTTTCGCTTCCTCCAATTTGTAGTCAGTACCAGAATTAAGCATTGCAAGTTGAATCTCTTGCAGAATACCTGCATTTACTTCTCTTCTTAATGAAGCTCTATGACCATCTTGAAACAACCTTTTACCATCTTTATCTAGTGCTTTTTGAATCATAAGATTCAAAGCAAAATCTTCACTTGAGGCTGAATCTCCAGATTTTCCAACAATCGCTTCTCTTTCTGCGATAGTTAAAGGATTCCAGTAGATTTCTAAAACTGTTACATCTCCTTCTTTCAATTCATACAAATATTTCTGTTGAACACCAAATTTGTTCTTGAGCAGTTCAATCGCTTCCATAAATTTATTAGATTGCTATTCTATTATACTAGGCATTTGCTGAAAATTGACAAGATATTATTCCAATGAAATGACTTCTATCCTCTATTTCCAAAGGAGTTGGGCCATTAATATCTAATACTCTAGGTTTACAACTAAAAGTGTCGGTATAATCAGAAGCATTTACTGAAGTAAGTCCATCAATTACAGCTTCAGAAATAGAAGATAAAACAGAAGTACCTTTGGATTTTGGAACGTAAACATTACATTGGATAACACCAGCATAATAATCTGAAGCTGCTCCTTGATTTTGCTGTGTTGACTGAGTAAAGTTTAAACTCATCAAAATATACTTTGTACTCTTTCCAGGTGTAGTGTAATGAACATTGTCATAAACCATTTCAACAGTATTATCTGCTGCTGCAACTGCATCTGTTACTGCTTTTTCAAATGCTGCTCTTGTGTTTACTAAAGTCATGCTTCAAAACTTGTATATGTAGTACCTGAGAACTTCTCAGATGTAGCTCCTCCTATAAATATCTTACCTTTATCTGACATATTTTCTTTTATCAAACGACCTAATTGACCTTGAACAAACCTTTGAATCTCTCCACCTTCTAAAACATATTGAGAATATTCTGCTTTGTTCCCAATAAAAACTGATTTTCTATAATTAAAAACTCGACTACCTGAACCTACAGGGAATCTTGGTTGAACAACTGGTTTTGGAGGTCTAATCTTTTGTCCTTTAGAAAATGCTTGCCATACTATTTTTCTTTGAGTTGCCCAGGGTTCATAATTTTCTACCTTATGATTAGCTGTTACTGGACTATTTGATGCCTTCCAGCTAGAAGCAAA
>VTLG01012122.1_pt1 | contig 10003 bp, 12 predicted proteins | sample 4694571 | NCBI WGS metagenome assembly VTLG01 (sample SAMN12604809, study PRJNA352737) | marine metagenome | biome: ENVO:00000447; feature: ENVO:00000209|ENVO:00000569|ENVO:01000036; material: ENVO:00002151; isolation source: viral sequences binned using virsorter ...
TTTTTTTAGTACCATCTCTATTATACTCTACTTGACTAGATAGAGCTTGTAACCAAGCATCATCATTAGAAACTTTATCATATTTCATTGTATTTTCCTCTTTTTTAAAGTTATTATTAAAAGGCGTTAAAGAGCTACCCATTTGCATCAGCCATAAATGAGTGTGCGAGTAGCTCTAATTAGCCTAAGTTATGTTAAAGTACATCTTTACTACTATAACGACCTTGTGCATAAGCTTGTTGATCAATGTCTTTAGCGTATTCTTCCATTTCTTGCATATTATCTAGCTTAGTCGCTAGTCTAAAAGACCAAGCAACAGCTAGAAGTGCAAACATTATTACTGCTAAAAACATTATTAAAGGTATTTGTACAAATTCAAACATAGTATTACTCTCTTTCTTTGGTTAAAGGTAATTATCAAAAAAAGGCGTAACCCAAATTAATGGGCTACACCTTTCGTAGACAACTATTCGACGATTCAATTTACCCGCCTCTTTGACAGATGGTAAAACCACCCAGTCAGGGCTCTAAATAAATTAAAACGAAAGCCTAAAGGGACTTCTAGCTTTTATACAATAGTCTATTCAGCGACTAACTGAATTGTACAAAAAACTTAGTATTTAGTTGTTCTTGAGTATCGCAAAGCGAACAAGCCAAGAACACTTTTATGACTGGATAATTGTCTATTATCAGAAAAAGGCGTAACATACGTTAATACATTACGCCTTTAATCATTATTTTATATCATTCAATCTTTTAGTAACATTATCATAATACCACTTATCAAACATATTATCTCTTTCTATTTCATCTTCATTATATTTCCATTTACAATCATCATTACAAAATAAATCATCACTTTCATATAAATCATTTTCATTTATTTCATTATTACAAACTATACATATTCTCATAACTATTACCTTTCTTTATGATTGAACAAACAAAAAAAGGCGTAGCATACGTTAATATACCACGCCTGTAAGTTATTATTTTTGATTTGTTTTAAGTTCAAACCATACGTATAAGGTTGCAAACATCATTAAGATTACAACCTTAGCATATATGATGAACCTTGCCTGTTCTGGTGTTATAAAATCCATAAGCAGTATGTTCCTCTTATATTGGTTAATAAACGCGTAACATATTTTTATTACAATACTCGTTAGACTGAATGTCATAAAGGTATTATCATTAATACATTACACGTTTATATTAGTTATTAGTTAATACATAACAAGGTGCAACGCAGAACGTCACACCTTGTCAATGTAGGGATTATATAGTATTAGAATGAATGTCACCTGTTAAAGGTTCATTAGACTTCTTCTCATCATACTTATCCTTTACGTCAGTACAGAAGGACTTACCTTCTTTAATACAGGCAGTAGCTACATTACTGGTAGCTCTTGCTGTTAGTATAGTGGCACCTACGCCAACATATAGTACGTTAGCTAGTGCACTCGTTAGTTTGTCTTTCATAAGGTTACCTCATAGGTTAGTTAGAAATAAATTCAAACTAAGGCGTAACCTAACTCAATCCAAAAGTTCAACCTAATACCTAACCCTAACCCGTAAAACAACGGGGGTAGGTATAGAGAACTTCTCCCACACACACTGTAAACCAATTTTTGGAACTTCATCACTCTCATATTGTTTAAAACAATGTTGATACGTTAAGTTGTAGGGTGTTTTTATGGCTAAAAAGGTAATATACGAAGTATTTGATCCAATGACAGGTAAATTTGAGGATAAAGAGACCACTCAAGATGAGATTGATGCTGCATTTGAGTTATACCTACATGATTACGCTGCGTATAAAGCAGAACAGGAGATAATTAATGCAATTATTAAACAACACCTTTCAAAAGACTCTCAGAAACTCGATTGAAGTATTTCATTACTTAGGTAATGTATTACTTAGTAGTGTTATATTAACTTATTTATACATTACTTATGTATTACATTATAATCCCTACGCCTAATGGAAAAGATAAAGCGTAAGATCAACGGAAAGACGCAGGAATTTACCGTATATCGTAAGAAAGAGTCACCGAAACCTGCGGTGTACTGGAAACAGGCTAAGGAAAAAGACTGGGCTTTGACCGATGATGGCTATGTAGGTAAGTGTTTGTCCAGGAATAACTATACAGATGCGCAAGGTAGAGTAAAAACGATTGTTAAATTGACCTGTGGGGTACAATGGGTAACTGGATCTTCTAGATTACTCTACGAACCTAACAGGGAAGCAGGGATTTACTCCATGGTTAAGCCTAAATCGTGGCAGGAACGTGAATCCAAAAGAAATAGGACTAAAAATGTCGTAAATGCGTACGTAGGACAAGTATTAGAAGGGCAGAAAGTAGACTGGCAGCAATTAGGAGTCATGTATCGCCCAGATCAGAAGACTCCTGCAGCTACAGTTAGAAGATTATTTAAACAAGAGGTTATAAAAGACATGGTAGAGGAAAAATTAAAGGAAATAATGGCATCTAAGGGGATTGACAAAGGATTTGTCCTGGATACCATTATGAAAGCAATATCGATTGCGGAACAAAAGCAAGATGTGTCTGGTATGCTACGTGCAGCAGAGAACTTTGTGGATATGCTAGAGATGAAGCCAAATAAGAAAGTTACGACAGACACCTTGCAGATAGATATGACGAATCAGATCATGGATCAGATAGAAACAGAAGAAAAGAAGATGGTTGCGTCTAGAAAGACAGAAGAGGTCACCGATGAATGATGATGTTAACCACCCAGATCACTATACTCAAGGAATAGAGGTAACGGATTTTATTGCATCCTGGCAAATGGACTGGTTCAGGGGGAATATTATAAAATATATCGTACGCTGCCCCTATAAAGGTAATAGCATCAAAGACCTTGAAAAAGCTAAATGGTATATAGATGATCTAATAAAAAGATTAAAGGATGAGGATAACCTACCTCCGAGTGCTTGTTTTTAAGTGTTTGAGCCTTGTCCATTAAAAGATAACAAACAATGTGGGTTTGCAGCTATTTATAAAGGAAATTTACACTGTGGTATCATTGTCAGCTCTCTGGAAGGTTCTAAAGTTAAAAATCTACCTAAATGTACTAAAGAAATGTCAAAATACGAAAAAAACAAATACGGACAACAGTATTGAGTAGTATTACGTCAGTTAAGGAAAAACTAGCTAAGGATATTATATTATTCGGAAAGATCTGCTTTCCTAATATGTTTTCTAGTAAATCTCCTGAATTTCATTATGAGATAGCTAGGCTTTTAGAAGACATATCGATTAATAAGCTAAATATTATAGCTCCACGTGGTCACGCTAAGTCTTCATTAGTAGCATGTGTATTTCCTATATGGCATATATTTACCCAAAAAGGAACAAAGTTTGTAGTATTATCTTCTAAAACAGAAGGTCACGCTGTTCGATTACTACAAACAATTAAAAATGCACTTGAATACAGTATGGAACTTCGTAGTATTTACGGATATTGGGGGCAACACTCATCCCGTACCTGGTCCAGAACTGAAATTATATTAAAAGATGATACGATGATTATGTGTAGAGGTACAGGACAGCAGGTAGTTGGATTAAAACATGGTAACCAACGCCCAACGCTTGTGATATTAGATGATCCAGAAGATATGAATAATACCAAAACAGCGGAAGCGATGGAGTTTAATCTTAAATGGTTGCTGCAATCTATGTCACCTGCACTAGATGCTAAGCGTGGAAGGCTTGCAGTGATTGGTACACCGCAGCATCAACGCTGCATGGTAGAAACATTGATGCAGACAGAGGGCTGGGTGTCTAAAAGATATAAAGCATTACAAGATGATGGTACTGCATTGTGGCAAGAGATGTGGTCAAAAGAAAAATTAGAAGCTGAAAAGCGCTCTTTGGAGTCTATCGGTAGGGTTTCATCCTTTTATCGTGAGTATCAATGTGAGATTATTGGCGATGAAGAGCAAATGTTTAAAGAAAAGTATATACAAACATACGATGGCAAGATAAAATGGATAGAAGATGAGTCTTATATGGAGTTTGATTCAGGCAGATTAGAGCCTGTAAACATATTTATGGGCGTAGATCCCGCAAGTTCAATCAAAAAACACGCAGACTACTCTACTATTGTGTCTGTAGCTGTTGATTCAAAGAACAACAAGTACGTCTTACCCTACTACCGAAAACGCTCTACGCCCATGAATCTTGCAGATCATATCTTAGAATACTTTAAAAAGTACAAACCAGTTAAAACTCGTATAGAATCAGTAGGTTATCAGGAAATGCTGCGTGATTATTTAAGGCAAAAAGCCGATGAGTTAGGGTTATTCATCCCAGGACTGGAAATAAAAGAGACTCCCAGGACAAGTAAGTCGTCTAGATTGGAGACAATGCAGCCCTGGTTTGCTCAGAAAAAGATGTATATCTTAGATAATATGGTTGAACTAAAAGATGAGTTATTAATGTTTCCTAGGGGAAAGCATGACGACCTCTTAGATGGCTTATATTACGCAATTAAGAACAATTACCCACCTACACACCTACGTGGAAAAGATCAAAATCATCACTCTTACAAAAAAACAGAACAAAAATCAAACGATTGGTTAATTTCTTGAAACTTTTTATATAGAGTTATGTCTAATTTCCGAGGACCATAAACTATGCCAGAAAAAAATCCAGAAGTAAAGCTTTCAGAAGAACTCTTAACTGAGTACTCATCTATACGTTCTAAGTGGGCAAGACAAGCCACGCAGGACAACGAATTTAGAAACGGTGTTCAGTGGACAAAAGAACAAGTTAATTCATTACGCAAAAGAGCGCAGGAGCCTTTAGTCGTTAATGTAGTTTATCCAGCAGTTGAGCAGGCTAAAGCTATGCTTACTGCTAATTCACCTCGATTTCAATCAACTGGCAGAGAAGGCAGTGATGTAAAGACAGGTCAAATATTTTCAGATTTAATGAGCTGGGTGTGGGAGAATTCTAAAGGGAATACTGAGCTAAAAGAAGTGGTTGACGATTATTACGTCAAAGGTATGGGATGTTTTATGGTCCACCATGATCCCCAAGCTGATTTTGGCAAAGGCGATGTGTTCATTCAGGCGATTGATCCACTTGATGTATATATAGATCCCTCCTCCCAAGATGCTTACTCTAGAGATGCGAGTAATATTATCGTATCTAAACTCTATTCTGAGACGCAACTTATCTCCTTGTATCCAGATTTAGAGGATATAATCCGTAGAGCCACCGAAAAGACTGTAGCTCCTCAGACAGAAACTATCGGACATGGGCTTGAAGATCAGGTTGTAAGTAAGGAAGACATCAACGCCCAGCGTATTCATTCAAAAGATGATAGAGAATTAGAGGTAATTGAACGATTTTCTAAGATTAAAGTGCCTCATTATCGCACATTCGATCCTCAATTAAACCTAGAGAAGATATTAAACAGGTCAGAATATGAAGAATATATTCAAAAGACGGGTTTTAGAGTCTTTAATCAAAAAGATGAGCGGGTTATAACCGATGATAACGAAGTAGAAAACTATAAAAAGATTCAAGAAGAGTATGGAACTGTATTTCATTTAATGATAAACCCAGTTACTCAAGAGCAGGTAATGATGCAAGGAGAAGAAACACCTGCTGCCATTCCAGGAAGTACAACCATTATAGAAGAAGTAACCTTTGAAGAACTTATTGAAGAAGGAACTATTCTTTTAAACGAAATAGAATTAACTAGAATAAAGCAAGTGGTGACAGTAGGTGGTGAATTGCTATTTATTCATGCATTACCAATTGAAGATTATCCTATTATTACAATTATGAACAATCATAACAGGAATCCTTATCCAATGAGTGATGTTCGTATGGTAAAAGGATTACAATCTTATATTAATAAAATTAGATCTTTAATTATAGCCCACGCTTCTTCCTCAACAAATGTTAAGTTGCTTATTCCACGTGGATCTATGAATAAAAAGCAATTAGAGGAAGAATGGGGAAGAGCAGGAACCGCTGTAATAGAGTTTGATCCAGAGTTAGGGCAGCCTATTGTAGCTGGGCCGATCCCTTTACCGAATGAATTATACAAAAATGAATCCGATGCTAAAGCAGATATTGAAAGAATATTAGGTATTTATGCTTTAATGCAAGGAGATCCATCAGCTATGCCACAAACCTATAAAGGTACGTTGGCAATTGATGAGTACGGACAAAGAAGAATTAAATCAAAACGTGATGATATCGAAGAAGGTATCAATCAGGTTGCGAAAGTAGTAGTTAGCTTTATTCAGGCAACTTATACTACTATGAAAGTAATGAGACTACTTCAACCCAATCATAAACCAAAAGAAATAAAAATAAACGAGCCTATCTACGACCAGCTTTCTGGCGATTTTCTGGGCAAGTTAAACGATGTAACAGTTGGTAAATACGATGTGTTGGTAGTTTCTGGGTCCACCCTCCCATCAAATAGGTACGCTAGATTTGAGTACTATATGGAACTCTATAAATCTGGTATCATTGACCAAATAGAAGTACTTAAACAAACAGAAGTGGCAAACGTAGAAGACGTATTAAACCGAGCTTCTAAGATGTCTCAACTTATGAATCAAGTAGAAGGTCAACGAGAACAGATTAAAGACTTGCAGGGTGACCTACAAACAGCTAGACGTGAGCTGGTTCATGCACGTCAACGTGTCGAAGTTGAAAAGTTCAAGGCTGATCTTGAGCAATCTTCTAATAGAGCTGATATGGCTACAAAGCTATATTCAGCACGTACTGAAGACGAGCTAAAGAAAGTCAAAAATGTCGTTGCTGGGCAAGAAGCTACAAACGATGAAATAATACCATTGGAGGAATAATGGAAAATCAAAGTAATGCTGAAGTTCAAGAAGCTCAACCAGAAAGTGGTTCATTTTTATACGATGAACCTAGTGCAGATACGGTTGCTCCAGAACCTACAATTACGCAAACACCACTAATGAGCGAAAGCTCAGAACAACCTCAAACTGAGCAGGGCAGTGAAGTTGCTGAGGTACAAGAAGTATCTGCAAAAGAAGATCCAAATAGAATGGCATATTGGCAATCACAAGCTGATAAGGCTAAGAATGATGCACAAAGCATGGCGCAAGAGCTTGAGTTATACAAAAGAGCTGTAAACCAAATGCAACAAGCACCAGTCTCCAACGGAACCCAGCCACAGCCACAAGCTGATCCGTTGAAGGAGCCTACCGCACCTGAAAGACCACTGACCTATAGTGAGGTCGATGCCTATAACGATCCAGAGAGCGATTCTTTTAAATATCGACTAGCAAAAGAAGAATATCAAGACGCACGTTATGATTATTTAAAACAGGTTGAATATGCTCGTGTTGAGCAACAACAGCATATGGCTGCACAGCAGCAAGAAGCTACTATGCAAAACCAAGCATACAATCAAGTTAAACAATCGTATGGATGGGATGACATGAAAGCTGCCAATTTTATTGGCTGGGCTACTAATCCCAACAATGTAACTTTAGATATTCTTGCTAAGTTATTCGATATACAGAGCGCTCCAACACCAGAACAAGTAAATGCGCAACAGAAGAAACAAGAATATGCACAAACGCAACAAGCTTTAAACGTACCCAGAACACCTAGTGTGGAAACTGGCGTAAGTCAGCCTGTAGCGAATGAGCAAGATTTGTTTAATGCAGCTTTACTTCAACAGAGCAAAATAAAAAAGTAAAGGTTAAAAATGGCAGCAACAACGAAAAACCTTAGCGGCTCAGGTGTTCTGTATACTGATCGGCGAGATTTCTACATCAGCCCACAAGTTGTTAAAGAACTATGGACTGATGTAACACCGTTTACAACGGTTGTGGCTAATCAGGAACAGCGTACTCCACCTGATCCTCTATTTAAAATGTTTGAACATCGTAACCCCTGGCAAAAACAGGAATTTTCAGCAGCAGCTAATCCAGCTAGTGTAGCTACTACAGCAGAACTTGGTTCCGCTTTAGCAGTTGACGGAATTGTTGGATTATCAAGTTCAGTTGATGGTTCTTGGGTAGGCTTAGAGTGTGAAGTTTGGGATTCAACCAAAGCAACACTTAGAGGTCACGTTGTGATTACAGAAGCATCTTCTACTTCTACGCTTAAATATAAAAATATTGGCGCAGCAGCTATAGATGCAGCAGACAATGATGTCTTTATTGTAGTCGGTAATGCACATGGTGAGGGAACAGAAGCTCCTGATGCATGGGCAGACGAATTAAAGGTAGTCTACAACTCAACTCAGATCTTTAAAACTCCATTACAAATTACTGGTACCCTTGAGGCAGCAGCACTTCGTGGTGAGTCTTCTGAGTTAGCTAGATTACGTTTACAAAAATCACAAGAACATAAGATTCAAAAGGAAAGAGCATTCTTATTTGGTGACTCTCCTTATGGAACTGGTCTTGCTGATTCACGTGATGGTGCTTCTGATGAAACATTCTCAGATGGCGGTATCACCGATGCAAATGGCAATAAAGTACGTACTACTAAAGGTATGATTACTGCTTTAAGTGACTATGGTGCAACATCTGGCGATGACCAAAACGTCTTTACCGTATCCGAAGCAACTTACAGTTATAGTAATTTTGTAGACGATATGGAAAAAGTATTCCAATATGTTCCAGAGGCAGGCATGAAAATGGCTTTCTGTGGAATGGGAGCGATGAGCTATTGGTCTAAGATGGAAGGTGCTTCAGGCTTTGCAGGTAACTCAGGTTGGACTGTAAACATGAGCCAGTCAGAGCGCAGTAGCATGGGCTTTAATTACCGTCAACTAGAAACTCCTCATGGAGTTCTTATGTTGATCCCTACACCAGTCTTACGTGGTCCTTATAACAAATACATGATGGTTATATCAGAGGAAAATCTTTTCCATGCTGTATATAGACCACCTGTATATCAAACCAATATCAAAACCGATAATGCGTTTGATGGCGTTAAAGACCAGTATATGTCTGATGAAGGTATTGGTATAACCTTAATTGAATCTCATAAGTTATTTAAGATAACAGATTAAGGGAGGTTCAAATGGCTAGACCATATATTGGCGGAACAAGTGCTGGAGTTAAGACTCTTGCATCTACACAAACGCTAACAGAAGCTGATACTGGTAAAGTATTTATATGCTCCCAAGCGGCTGCATATGATATTACATTACCAGAAGTTGGTAATGCCAAAGGATGGCAGGGAACTTTCGTTCTTGGCACAGCAGATACTAATGATTTTGATATCATTGGAGGAACTACCGATGTAATGATCGGCGCAATTGTAGCTGAAAATGGCGTACAAGTCGATGCAGCTGATAAAATCACATTTGCTAGTGGTGCAGTCGTAGGAGACAGAATTGATGTCTATTGCGATGGAACTAACTACTATGTTTATGGTTTTTGTGTCGATGACGCTCATATCACTTCAAGCGGTTAATAAGTAAGGTAATGGGGGTAGTTAATTCTGCCCCCTAGCCTATAAGGAAAATGAATGCAAACATTTAAATTACAAGTAGAAGATTTAATCGGTAGAACGATAAGTGATACTAGCGGTTTAAACGATATGTTAAATGCATCCGCTAGAGAAGTATCCGATCTATTACCAAAAGATATATTAATTAGAAATGCTACCGTTCAAGCAATAACCTCTAATCCTTATGATGTATCTAATAAAAGAATTCTATCTGTATCTAGAGATAGTTACTATGCATCTGAAATTCCTTACGGACAGCACGGTAGAGCATCAGATAGTGGAAGTATTTACTTCGCAGATTCAAGCCAAAAAAGAGATCCAATCTTTTATTTTAAAGGTAAGTATTTAGTTGTTTTACCAGAACCGACAGGTAGTGAGAACGCTGAGGTTCTAAAATTTGATTACCCGTCTTCAGTTGCACATGGAGATACAGGTATATCTAGTTTTCCAGATAGTGCAGAATACGCAGTTACTTTAGGAGCAGCTTCAAGATTTATGATGAA
>VTLG01003908.1_pt1 | contig 10002 bp, 14 predicted proteins | sample 4694571 | NCBI WGS metagenome assembly VTLG01 (sample SAMN12604809, study PRJNA352737) | marine metagenome | biome: ENVO:00000447; feature: ENVO:00000209|ENVO:00000569|ENVO:01000036; material: ENVO:00002151; isolation source: viral sequences binned using virsorter ...
TGCAGCTATAAACAAACTTAGTAATAATAATTTTTTCATTTGATACCTACCTTGTTTTTACTATTATCCACTATTTTAGGAGAATTGCCATTTTTCTTTTGTCCAACGGAAATTCCATAAGAACCTAGCACACCACTAACTAAACCTGCGGTAAATGCTCCATCAATTCTTACTTTACCCATGTACCCTAAAGTCATCATTGATAAACTCCAAGTCAAAATTAAAAATCGAACAGCGTGACCAAACAGATCACCCCAATCAAAACCTTCCTTTTCTTCTTTTTCTTCCATGAAAAGTTAAGACTCTTGTTTAATACTAGCAATGTAGCTATGTTTGGAAAGTAACACAATACTAATTATGCTAAAAATTTTAAAACCAATACTACTAAAGTTCTTTACTACAACTGCTGTAAAGAGATTAGTAGTCGATCTGCTTAGAGCTATCTGCAAACAAACTACCAACACACTAGATGATCGTGCTGTAGATATGTTAGAGCAACAACTATTCCCAAAGTTGAACTGATATGAACCACAAAGAATTTTTTAATGTTCTTATTGGCAATCCTCCACCCGAAGTAGAACTGGAAATAGAAATCAAATGCAGGGAGGTTAAAGAACTACCAGACTTTGTTATTAAAGACTATTGTTGTGATCTTGTAAAACACGTCAGATTACAAGATATGCTACTGATGTCTGCAATTATAAAAATCTCTGATACAGAAACAAAGAATTATCACCTTGAGAGAGAACTAAAACAATATAGAAAGCTACAAAAACAAGGATTCCTAGGTAAAGTTAGGTATGTATTATTTGGCAATACAACTAAAAAGTGATTATATTAATTAAAAACAAGACTAATCATGGATAAAAGCTTAGAAGTTTTAAACACTTTGCATTTATGTTTAGCAAAAGAATTATTAGGCAAGATAAAAAGTGGAGAAGCAAAAGCAGGGGATTTAAACGTAGCTAGACAGTTTCTAAAAGATAATGGTGTGGAATGTTTACCAGTAGAAAAAAATCCAATGCAAGAACTTATGGAGAACTTACCAGATCTAGATGCTGTACCTTTAGCTGATCTATAATTGCAACCACTACCAAAAAAACTACAAGACTTTAGATATTTCTTAATCGTTACTTGGAGACATCTAAACCTACCAGACCCTACACCTGTTCAGTTAGACATAGCTGAATATCTACAACATGGTGCAAGGCGTAAAATCATACAGGGATTTCGTGGTGTAGGTAAAAGTTGGATTACATCTACCTATGTAGTGTGGAGACTTCGTATGGACCCACAACTAAAGTTCTTGGTTGTATCTGCCAGTAAAGATAGAGCCGATAACTTTACTACATTTACCATGCGTCTTATCAATGAGATGCCAATACTTGCTGATTTGATCCCCAGAGACGACCAGAGAAACAGTAAAGTAAGCTTTGATGTAAAACCTGCACAGGCCGATCATGCTCCCTCATGCTCTTCTAGGGGTGTCTTAGGGCAAATGTCAGGAGCTAGAGCAGATGAAGTAATCGCTGATGACGTAGAAGTTCCTAACAACTCCTACACACAGCCCATGAGAGACAAACTTAGTGAAGCTGTAAAAGAATTTGAAGCCATACTAAAACCAAATGGAAAGATTACTTTTCTTGGTACACCACAAGTAGAAAATTCTGTGTACTTGACACTAGAAGAAAGAGGATATGAAACAAGAATATGGACTGCTAGATACCCAGAGCTAAAAAACAACTATGGAGATAGACTTGCTCCTATTATCAGCAAAAAGCTTACAGAAGGGCTTGTAAAGCCACATGATCCTGTAGACCCTATAAGGTTCTCAGCACAGGATTTGATGGAACGTGAAGCTTCCTATGGGCGTTCTGGGTTCAATTTACAGTTTCAACTAGATACAACCCTATCTGACCAAGATAGATACCCTTTAAAAATTAACGACTTAGTAATCGCTTCTGTAAATAAAGAATTTGCACCAGAAAAAATAATCTGGTCTAATAATCCCGAATATGTCATCACAGATCTCCAATGTGTAGGCTTCAATGGTGATAGATTTTACCGACCAGCCCAAGAATTTGGAGACTTCATAGAATATACAGGGTCAGTAATGTTCGTTGACCCTTCTGGAAAAGGTAAGGATCAGACCGCTATAAGCTGCGTTAAGATGCTTAATGGTAATTTATACGTTACAGAGTGTTTAGGGCTGTCTGGGGGCTACTCAGATGCCGTTCTAGAGAAGATTAGTAAGATTGCTAGAGACAATAACATAAATCAAATACTCGTAGAACAAAACTTTGGCGGTGGTATGTTCGCTGAACTGTTAAAACCTTTCCTTATGAGGTTTCACCCATGCCAAGTTGAAGACGTTAGAAACAATAAAACCAAAGAACTAAGAATAATCGACACCCTAGAACCTGTAATGAACTCTCACAGGCTTATAATTGACCGCAAAGTGATAGAAAAAGACTTCCGTTCTAACCCTCAAGAAACACCAGAACGTAGATTAAAGCTTCAACTTGTATATCAACTATCTCGTATATCCAGACACAGAGGTTCCTTAGTACATGATGACCTTGTTGACTCTCTAGCAGGTGCAGTTGCTTACTGGACAGACTATATGGCTCAGAATGAAGACCTAAACATCTCTAAAAGAAAAGAAGAACTACTCTCTATTCACACAGATAACTGGAATGATTTAATGAACAACACCATATCTCAAACTGCTATGGGTATGACTCCTCAACAAATAAGAAATACTAACGTTTCAGATCAAGGTTTTATAAAGGATTTCTATTAGGGACCACTATAGGAGAAAGAGTTATGGGTAATTGTCTCTTTCTCTAAAGAATACACTTAGGAATACACTTAAGATTGCACTAGGGGGGAGGACCCTTAGACTGCTGCTGCAAGATACTACCCCAAAAAAATTAGGAACAAAAATTTGAAGGGGTTATACGTATATATAAAAAAAATTTTTACCCGTAGCCCTCGCAAAAACTATAAAAAGATAGCAACAGACAGGCAAAACCATTGATATAACTAGGATCTCATAATATATCTTATATTATTAGGGTGATTTTGGGCTAATTTTTTGCTATATGGGTATATCTTTTTATATTATCGGTAGGGAAGGTATTGTTACAGAATGTTAACTTAAATTTCTTAAGTGATACTAAGGGATTACAGAGAATCAGTAAATCAATCTAGCCAAAACAGTAATATATATATTAATATTATTATTAAGCGGCACAACCGACCGCACAACTTAGAACCACAAATGACTTTCACTTCAAAGAAACCAACAGTAAAAATCGAAGACGCTATTCTTAGCGACTTTATGGAACTATTGGATAATCAGCAACTAGACAACGTATGGTCTAAACCTTGGACTTCTTCAAAGTCACAAGGGCATATTAATTTTTTAACGGGTCATGCCTACTCAGGAGCTAATCCTATAATTCTTGAAATGTATCAAACATTTAGGAATCAAGAATTACCTTTATGGGTGGGATATGGACAAGCTAAAAAAGACTTGAATTGCATACCTAAGAAGGGCAGCAAGGCAGCCAAAATTTTAAGACCTAATCCAATTAAGATTGATCTTAAAAATGAAGATGGCAGCCCTAAGTTAGACAAAGAAGGGAATCAAGAATTTATCATGAAAGTAACTTTCAAAGGTGCTAGTGTTTTTAATATTTCCGATCTTGTCGGACTTGATGACAAAGCACAAAGCAAGCTAGATAAAATCATTGAATCATTCAAAACTGACTGTAAGAAGTCAGAGAGACCATTATCTGATAGATGCAAAGATGCTTATGATCGTCTTATGATCTTCTCTAAAGACCTTAAGAACGGCCTTAAGCATTATGGAGATAAGGCATATTATCAAGATCAATTAGATCATGTAATCATGCCTGAAAGAGAATCATTTACTAATGATGAGGCTTATCTTTCTACACTTGCTCATGAGTTCGCTCATGCTACAGGTCATAAGGATAGACTAAATCGTAAGTGGTTAAATGAGTATTCAAAGTATCGACCACAAGAAGAAATGACCTGCGAATTTGCCGCAGTATTAATTTCTAATAGGTTGCAGATTACTTGTAATACTCAAAATCATGCAGCTTACTTATCAAGTTGGGCAAAGCACATCAAAGATAGTAAGTCACCAAGTCAGCAACTAATGAAAGTATTTAGTAATGCTGTCAAAGCGGCTGACCTTGTAATTGGTGAACAGTAAACAGACTCTTTCTTAGAGGGCTTTCTAAGCCCTCTCTGAAAGGCTCATAAACCTTTCACTTGTAAACCTTAGAACCACACTTAATTATGGTTAAAACTAAAACTAAAAAGTCAACTACAAAAGTTGAATACAAACAACAAGAAAAAGAAGTCATTGCATTTCTTTTAGTCAGTCACGGATCTTGGGTCTGGTCTATCGGCAAAGATCCAAGCATAGTACACGCAACTAGATGTGTACGCAAAGCCAAGCGTGACTATGGTATCAAAGGCTGGCAAGTTATTAAAGTCAACATTTATGATATGTCTGACTGTAATACTTGGGCTTTTGATGGATACACTCTAGTTGATGCTGATAAGCAAGACAAAGAGTCCGAAGCCTACAAAAAAGGAGACATTTACAACCCATATAGAGGTTGTGAACCATTAAAGTTTATTGAAACTTTAGAAGTAGTCTCTTAAGTTAACCAAAGTCAACCCTAATAAACTTACCTTTTGGCGGTTTAGGGGTTGACTTTTTTTATGTCTTAAATCATACTGTATTTAGTTATGTTTATCATAGCTATTAATCAACCTAAAAAAACGGAGCCACAATCATTATGGGATTACACGTTTCAATCTATAGAGATATAGATGGTACAGATTGTACCAACAATGGAGTATCTTCAAGGGATATAGATGGTCTTTGTATTACAAACATTGATGCACCTTTTGAACCTTGTGACAGATACCCTGCTGCTGAATTAGTAAAGCAGACTTTTTTCTTTGGGTCTTCAGTAAAGGTTATACCAACTGAAGTTAAACATAAGTCAACCATGATGGGCGGTAACTATGCTGCTACCTCTGATAGTCGATTTAGTAACGCTATTAAATCATTATTAGGCCATGACTTTTATGGTGCTGTAGCTATCCATGACAGGGTTGAATCATGACTAGATCAAAAACTGCAACTCTTTGGGAGCTTGATTGCATACTGCATAGAGCTACAAAACTTACCGATAGAAACTTTACTATCTTTCCGCCCTCTGATTCAGAGGGCAATCTTTTAGTAGATGAAACTATCGAGTATTACAAAAAAGAAATTATTAAAACTATTAACCAAATCAAAACGGAGGAACCACAATGAACCGATCAAAATTATACGAGTGGCTACTCGAAAATGATTGCCCTTTCGAGTGGGAGGTAGATGATTTCTTTGTAGGAAAAGGGGTCAAGCTACGTTTCTATACTGACGAGGAGGAGGACACATGATCTTTGTAAACATTATTTTTATTACAACTTTTATTGTTCTACTTGTTGAAGCTAATGAGAAGTTAACAACCTACATGAGAAACAGGAAGTACTAACAATGAAGTGTACTAAATGCGGTAGCCTAGACAATCAAGTAAACAATACTCGAACTAGGCTATCCACTAGAGGTCACAACATAGACAGTAAAGATAGTTCGATTCCTTTTATTTGGAGGAGTCGGACTTGTCTTGTTTGTGGTAATAAATATTCTACCTATGAAATCCGTACTCAAGACTACGGAATAGAGGGCTTCAAACAAATGATTGAAGACCTTACCAACAACTAATAAACTTACCTTTGAGCCACCATGAAAACTAAAATGCCTACACTTTCTGAAGCAACTAGAGTTGTATATAAAAGAAGAAAGAACGGAACTAAATCTGCTACAAATTTCTTGATAGGAATGAAGCACAACATCAAAGCACTTGGAGACCTACCAGTTAATAAAATTACTAGACCTATGGTTAACAAGATGATGGATATTCTGAAGCAAGAACACAAGAATAGTAATGCAGTAGTCAATCAAAAGATGGGCTACCTAAGAGTCGTACTTCAAGAGATGGAGGAAGACGGATACATTGAGATGATTAAGATGCCAAAACCTAGACCAACAAAGAATACTAAAGTCCACTATCTAACTAAAGATATGGAAAGCGAATTGATGAATTATTTATTTATTAATTCTTTTTATGAAGCTAAAAATATTATTAAATGTCTTATTGATTTAGGTTGCAGAGTGAATGAACTACTTAATCTTGAAAAAAGATTTGTTGACTTTGACAATAATCAAATCAACTTCAACGATAGAAAGAACGATCAAGCTGTAGCTGTACCTATGACTAATAAAGTAAGGTCAGCAATATATAAGTACTACAATGATAGTAAAGACTTCGATAAATTATTTAGTCTTAACTACTCTGAACTAAATGCTATATGGCAGAAGGCTAGGAAGGACTTAGGCTATGCCGATAAGAAGTTTTATACTATCCACCTATGCCGACATACCTGTGCGTCAAGGCTAGTACAAAGAGGAGTACCAATACTGTTAGTAAAGGATTGGCTAGGGCATGAAGACATAGAGAACACCATGATCTATGCACACTTAGCACCAAAGGCTTTGCACTCTGTAGTGGAGGTGTTGAACTAATGACTAACCCATACATTGACGCTAGAAAAAAAGCTATTGGTAAACGTATTGCAGATTTAGTTTTTTTATTAAATAAATTAGAAGAACAATATCCTATACACCATAATATTTACAACATAGATACATACTTTGAATATCGCATAGCTCAATATCAACAATCAAAACCACATGAGTGAGCCTAGCAAGAAACAACTAGAGCTAGAGCAAAGTATCTCTAACATCTCAGCTTATAACAAGATCAGTAAACAAAACAAAAACATAGAGAAGGGAAGGGAGTCCGAGAACTATTATGCTCGCAACATCATAGAGTCAGGACTACAAAAGTTAAGCAAAGCAATACAAGATCATATAGATGAAAGTCTTAGCGGTAAGGTAGGAGTCAAAGCTGTATCATCTTTGTTTCTTTCTCAGTTTCCAGACGTAGATGTAGTTGCCTTTATTGCTTTCAAAGTATTACTAGATAATGCTTCGCAGTTAAAGACAACTGTATCTACTGCACTCAAGATTGGTCAGATGCTAGAAGACGAACTTAGGTTTACTAAGTTTGAAGAGCTAGACCCTCAACATTTTAAGAACATAAAGAAACATACCAGAGATACCAAGAACGAAGGCTACAAAAGAAACCTTATGGTCTATCACATGAACAGTAAAGGACATGAGTTTAAGACTTGGACAAGGGGTAATAAACTTAAGGTTGGGCTGAAGTTGATTGAGTTAATAATGATAAAAATAAATATGGTTAACCTAGTAAACAAGAAGGTAGGCAAGACAACCACAAGTTATGTAGTCTTTACTGATAGGTTTATGAAATATATAAGACAGGGTAGATCAAATAGGATTGCTGCCTTTCCTATCTACCTACCTTGTCTTGATGTACCTCGCCCTTGGAAGTCGATTGACAATGGTGGTTACTTTACAGACAGACTAAAAACAAAAGCAATCAAGAGTTCTAATCAAGACTACCTAAACACACTACGAGGAGAAGACTTAACAACAAGTCTGAAAGCGTTAACTCTGGCGAGTCAGACAGCTTGGGGTGTAAATCAGTTTGTACTAGAAACTCTTGAATACTGTTGGGAGGAACGAATAGAGGTTGGTTCATTGATAGATAGGGAGCTTGCAGAACTGCCAACAAAACCACTCGATATAGATACCAATAAGGAAGCACGAAAGGAGTGGAGATACTTAGCTTCTTTAATACATGATATGAACGCACAGAATATGGTCAAGCGGTATCAGATACTATCTATGATTGATACAGCAAAAAGATATTGTGGCGAAAAATTTTTTCACGTTTATCAATTTGATTTTACTGGTCGTATGTACCCACTAACTGCACACTTCCACCCACAAGGTAATGACATAGCAAGAGGGCTACATAGATTTCATGAAGGTGCAGAAATAAAAACTAAACAAGACTTGAACTGGCTGGCGATTAGCGGAGCCAATCACTGGGGTATGAACAAACATACATACGAAGAAAGATTGGAGTGGGCTTACATAGAAGGAACTGATTTAGCAGAAGAAGTTTATAAAGACCCTTTACGAAATGTTGGTATATGGGGTAAAGCTAAAGAACCTTTCCAGTTTCTTGCTTGGTGTAAGGAGTGGTGCGAGTTTCAATGCGAAGGGTATGGTTATGTATCACATCATGTTTGCTGTCTTGATGGTACAAATAATGGTTACCAACACATAGCAGGTCTTATATCTAATCAACATCTAGCTAACAAAGTTAACCTACAAAATGTTAAACAACCACAGGATTTATATAAACAAATACTTGATGTTCTCTTGATGCTACTGAAGTATGACAAGGCAGAGCAAGCTGAAATCTGGTATGCACAGAAAGATAAGTTGACAAGAAAGTTTATTAAGAAACCTGTGCTTATGATTCCATATAACTCAACTACATTCGGTATAGCAAACTATATAGAAAGATACTTTGTAAATGAAAATGTTTTTGTTGCAAAAAATTTTAAGAATAATTTTTATTTGGCAACCATGATTGAACAGGCAGTTAAGTATGTAACCCCAGAAAGCTATGAAGTATTAAAGTATTTGCAGACTACAGCCTTATGTTTCAACAAAGAGAATAAACCTATCTCTTGGCATACACCATCAGGGTTTCTTGTTCAACAAAACTACTACAAGAATGATGTTAAAAGAGTTAAGACTAAACTAAGTAACTCAAGTGTCAGGCTAAGTCTAGCTGAACCAGATACTACTAAGGTAGATAAACGTAAACAAGCACAGGGTTTTCCTAGTAATTATATACATAGTCTTGATGCTGCACATTGTCATATGAGTTTAGTAGAAGCAAGCAAGCATGGATTAAAAAACTTTTGTGTCATACATGATTGCTATGGCAGTCCAGCTAGTGAGCTTCAAAGGTTTATCGAATGTGTAAAGCAAAGTTTCTTTAAGATTTATAGTGACAACAATCTTGATAATTTATATCATCAAACTACACAACAACTAAGTGATGCAAGTAAGTTACCAGCAGCACTAGATATGGGAGACTATAACATTACAGATGTGTTGACAGCACCATATATATTTACATAGCAAGAGATCAAGGTATAGTTAGGGAACGTCTTTTATAGACGGATTAAAACGGAAACCAAACCAAGGTACAAACATGGAAGAACTCAAGCCTGAGACTATTAAGATAGTCACACCCAATCCTACAAACTTTAGGTATTCATATCTTGTAACCCCTGACGAGTACAAGGGTGTCAAGAAATATAAAGCAGAGTGTCTTATCAAGAAAGGCATAATGATGAAAGATGAAATGGGTAGAGAAGTTGATGCGGTTGAACATATTATTGAGCAGCTTGAAGGCTTGCTTGATAGATGGAAAGCAGCGTTAAAAGAATACTATCCAGATAGAAAGTTTACTCTTACCAAGAATAAGTTTGGAGAACCAAGCTTACCTTGGACAACAGAAGATGATTACTTAGTCATCAAGACCAATAAAAAAGCTGGTGGGGTAAAAATGAATGGTGATGTATGGACTAATCCTCCTGTTACTTTTTGGGCTAACGAAGACCCACTACGTCTTATGACAGACGAAGAAAAGAAAGAGTATGAAAAGATTAGTCCTATGACAGAAGGGCAGATGTCTATGAAGTGTAGTGGCTATGACGCAGGTGCTAATGGTGTCGGTATCAGATGCCAACCTTTACAAGTCATAGTGAGAAAGCACGTTGAGTGGACAGGCAGCCCAGACTTTGAAGCAGCACCACCGAGTAGTTATGAAGAAAAAAGTACTGTGTCAACAGCAGCCGACTTCTAAATACAAGAGTAAATTTGAAAGTCAATTT
>VTLG01008651.1_pt1 | contig 10001 bp, 14 predicted proteins | sample 4694571 | NCBI WGS metagenome assembly VTLG01 (sample SAMN12604809, study PRJNA352737) | marine metagenome | biome: ENVO:00000447; feature: ENVO:00000209|ENVO:00000569|ENVO:01000036; material: ENVO:00002151; isolation source: viral sequences binned using virsorter ...
AAAAGATTTACATTTTTTTATGAGGCATTATGAAAAAAGCAACGATTGAAATTTTACATGAAGATGAATCTGTATTGGGTTCTAAAACTTCTGGTCAATATATGGTACGCGAATATGAAGACGGCGAAGAGATGAGTGGAAGTTTCCATAAGTATCTTCACGATGCAGTTAATCATGTAAAGAAATACCAAGACATGGAGATAGAATGAGCGGTTCAGGGAAAAGACGTTTAAGAAAAGAAAATGCGATTAAACGTCTTGAAAAAACGATTACAGAGCATGAAGCGAATGCTGAATTGACAAAACGAATTCTGGAAGATAAAGGTTTGACAGACAAGACTTCTGAGGAAATTGAGAAATTTCGCAAGAAGAAAATTGAAAGAGTAAAAACTGCTCTGGAAAATACGAAGAAGAATTTGAATGCTTGACAAAGCTCTAAATTCTTGGTATTATATATACTATAGACAATGAATGTTTCGCGGTGAAATATTCTTCATCTGAATGAAAGTTATACATCGTCAAGTCTTAGGACGTTAGGTGTGTAATTATAACGACAATAAGCTAAAAAGGAGCAATATGTCAAGTTTTTATGAAATACAATTAGCGCAAGCCAGAACAAATCCTTACAGAACACCACAGGATGATTTAAAACTCTGGAAACAACAACAACCAAAAAAATATGAAGAAGCACTTGGATTAGTTCAAGTGAATGATGGGTTGGGGTTTAATGTTCCCGATAATCCAAAAAATATGGTTGATCCAAATACTCTCACAAAAGATTTAAATACTGAACGAAAAAAAGGTCCTAGACCTCAAAGACCAACAGATTTTGATCATTTATTTAATATGATTAAAAGATCTGATGGAAAATTTGATTATGCTCAAGCTGGACCTATCCATAGATCTATAAGACCAGATGGTTCTTCTAATACTTGGGAAGGTTGGCATAGAGTTGTTTGGGCAGCTCTTGCTAATTTAAAATTCATTGAACAAACTATCAAAAAACATTCAGAAGAAGCTACTCTAGAGGAATGTAGAATTCAAGAATGTCGTGATTTTAATTTAAAAAATGGTTATAGTAAATATGCTGGACAAGATGAAACTTTTGAAAAAGAAGTTGTAGAATTGAAATCAAAAGAGACTTCAAAAAAGAATAGCACTCTTGCAATCGCTAAATTATTGGATGACTGTAAAATATGTCCAACAGGATCGAGAATATACGATGGTTATACAAAACTAAAAGGGATTGTTCAAACTAAAAAAATTAGAAAAGAACTTCATTTAATATATCAAGATGAAGATTCAACAAGAGTGGATGAACTTATGAAAAAAGTTTTTCTATTGCAGAAAAGAATTTTTCCAAATGAAGCTTTAAGTTCATATTTACATGAAGCAATTTGTTGGGTTCGACCCCAATTTCAAGATATATCAGCTTTTGATTTAAAATCTCTTGAAGAATATCTCATGGCACAAAAACAGGCTGGAATTACTAAACAAACTGATTATATTTCTGGATCAAAAAGTGATGGAAATATTAAAGGTAAAAGTAAGGAGTCTATCGCAATGAGAATTGTTTCTGGTTGGAATGATTGGATGAAAGATACAGGTCAGAAAGATCGAAAACCGATTTCAACAAAAAAGGCTGTTGATGTTTTTAGTAGAGCATTACCCAAACCTTATGTTGAATCTTCTTTTGTAACAAAATATGATAAAGTTCGAGCACAATGTCCATCTTGTGATGAAGTTTTTGTGACGGTGGGTATTTGACAAACTGACATATATATGATATAATACTTAAAGGGGTGGACAAGTTTCACCCTTTTTTTATTTAATGACTTTGATGAAAAGGTATAATGGAAATAGAAGTAAAAATTGAAGAGTTACGCAAGAAGAAAATCTTTGTGGCAACTCCTATGTATGGTGGTATGTGTCATGGCATGTACACAAAATCCACAGCTGACCTTGCAACCATTGCCACTCAGTATGGGATGGATATAAGGTTTTTTTATTTGTTTAATGAAAGTCTCATCACACGTGCTCGTAACTATTTGGTTGACGAGTTCCTACGAAGTCCTTACACTCACCTAATGTTCATTGATAGTGATATCCACTTCAATCCAAATGATGTATTGACTCTTGCAGCTTTAGATAAAGAAATCATTGGTGCACCCTACCCAAAGAAATGTATTGCTTGGGAGAAGGTAAGAAATGCGGTTGATGCTGGAATGGCAGATGAAAATCCAGAAGTTCTTGAAGAATATACTGGTGACTTTGTTTTCAATCCTGCTGCTGGAACTACTGAAATAAAATTGACAGAACCGTGTGAGGTATTAGAAATTGGTACAGGATTTATGTTGGTTGCTAGAGAAGTTTTTGAAAAATTCAGAGATGCCTATCCTCAGTTTACATATAAACCAGACCATAATAGGTCAGAACATTTTGATGGTTCAAGATACATCCATGCATTTTTTGATACTGTGATTGATTCAGAAAACTTTGCTGGTGAAGGCTCTAGTGGAAGTGACCGTTATCTTTCAGAAGATTATATGTTTTGTCAATTTGTTCGTAAAATTGGTATTAAAACTTGGTTATGCCCTTGGATGAAACTTGGTCATGTCGGTTCGTATGTTTTCAATGGTGCAATGGGTGCTCTGGCAAATCTTGATTATGCAGCACATGGTATGGACAATGAAAAAAGACCTGCAATGATTACTCAGGAAGAAGAAGATGCTGTAGAAGAAGAAGCTGGTAAACAACTTCCTAGAGCAGAACGAAGAAGATTGGCTAGAGAAAAAAGAAAGAAAGGTAAAAAGAGTTGACAAATCGAAATAATATGTTATACTAAATTATACAATTTAAACGGAGTATACTATGAAATTAAGTGAACAAACAGTTTCCTTACTCAAGAATTTTGCGAGTATTAATCAGAACATTCAGTTCAAAACAGGAAACAAACTTCAAACTATTTCGGCTCAGAAAAACATTCTGGTAGATGCCGAAATCCCCGAATCTTTTCCAAGTGATTTTGCAATCTATGACCTCAATAAGATGTTAGGTGTGATGTCACTTTTTCAAGATCCAGATTTAGAGATAGGTGAAAAAACAATGAATATTGGTGGGAAGGTAGATTATATGTTTGCCGATTCTTCAATGATTGTTACACCACCAGAAAAGGAATTAGTTTTTCCAGAACCAGAAGTCAAATTTACAATGACTAATGTAGATTTTAGTCAGACTATTAAGGCTGCAGCAATGTTGGGATTACCCCATATTTGTGTTAGTGGTGATGGTTCTACAATTAGATTAGAGGCTACTGATGTGAATAATTCATCTTCTGATGAATTTAAAACTGAAGTAGGAAATACTGCTGAAACTTTTAGGATGGTTTTCAAAATTGAAAATCTTAAATTATTTACTGGTGATTATGATGTTGAAATTACATCTAAAGGAATTTCTAAATTCACACACACCTCAACCAATCTTCAATATTTTATAGCAACGGAATCTGATTCAACTTTTGGAGGCTAAATGGAACGTGAAGAATTCCTTTGGGTAGAAAAATACAGACCATCCAAAGTAATTGATTGTGTTCTACCAAGTGATCTAGAGGAAACTTTTTCTGAATACGTTGACAAAAATTCAGTACCGAATTTAATTCTTACAGGAGGCCCAGGCACAGGAAAGACAACTGCTGCTAAAGCTCTTTGTGAGGAAACTAGTACTGATTATTTAATGGTCAATGGTTCGGATGAAGGTCGGAGTATAGATACTGTTAGAACAACTTTAACACAATTTTGTAGTTCGGTTTCCATGACAGGAAATCGTAAGGCTATCATTATGGATGAGGCCGACTACATGAATCCCGATTCGGTACAACCTGCACTGAGAGGTTTCATTGAAAAATTTGGAAATAATGTTTCTTTTCTTTTTACTTGCAACTATCGTAATAGGATTATTGATCCCATCCATTCGCGTTGTGCTGTCCTTGATTTTATAATTCCAAATAATGAAAAACCAAAGATTGCAGAACGATATCTTGATAGATGTGAAAAAATATTGGATGGTGAAGGTATTGTTTATGATAAGAAAGTTTTAATTGAATTGATTATGAAATACTTTCCAGATTTTAGGAGAGTATTAAATGAATTACAACGATATTCGGTTTCTGGTGAAATTGATACAGGCATCCTATCTAGTATTAATGAAGTAAATCTTAATGAACTAGTTGGTGGACTTAGAGGTAAAAAATTCTCTGAAGTGAGAAAGTGGGCTAACCAAAATATTGACCAAGACACAACTAAGATTTTTCGTAAATTATATGACAACTTGAATGGTCAATTAAAACCACAATCAATTCCTCAGGCGGTATTAATTATCGCAGATTATCAATATAAGTCAGCATTTGTGGCAGACCAAGAGATTAATTTGGTGGCATGTCTGACTGAGATTATGGTGGAATGTGAATTTAAATGATAGATGTACAGGAATATTTAACTAGTAAAGTTGGTGATCAAGGACTACCAATCCTCAATGAAGAAGAATGGGCATACATCCATAGTGAGATTTCAAGAGATCAATTTCGTGAAGAAATTTCCAAATGGATAGTTACCAATAAGCCTCCCTATCCCCGCAAGATTTCCATACAAGATTCTCAAAAATCAGACAATAAATTCTTAGACTTATGTACTAAGAATATGGATAAACATATAATTCCAAAGGAACGTACTAAAGATGTTCTTGAAAAATTTGATGATTATCAAAGACCTTATGAGACTCATGGTTTAGGAGTAATAGATTGTGGTGCAGAATATAATATTGTTTCTGATTATTTTATGTATGAAGAAAGAATGAAATGTGGTAGTACTCACAGTTCTTCACCAATGGAAAAGTGGGTAGATGAAAAACAGTTAGTACCACTTTTCAAATACTTCTATAGAATGGGAAACAAACAGTTACAGTTGGGAACGTATATTGGTGCATTCAGGTTTGGTAGTTATTTGGCTACACAATTCAAACCAACAGTTGCGAAATGTGTTTACACTATGACACAATCTAAGAAAGTCTTAGATACTTCTTGTGGTTGGGGAGACAGACTTACGGCGTTTTATGCAACACCAAAAGCAGAAGAGTATGTTGGATGTGACCCCAATGGTGATGTCTGGAAAAAGTATCAAGACCTATGTATCCATTTTGAAAAACTGCTTTCAAATGGTACAGAACCAAAACTAACTGTAAGTGATAATGTCTTTACTTCAGAAGGGGTGAAGAAAGTTACCATCTATAGGTCTGGTGCTGAAGACTTGCCATGGGACGAACTTAACGATTTTGATTGTACGTTTACCTCACCACCATACTTTGCCACAGAAAGATATGGTGAAGGTGGAGATTTTGAGGATGACCAATCATGGAAAAAGTTTGGTGAGTATGAAAGTTGGAGAGATAGTTTTTTCATTCCAGTTTCAGAAAATTCCTACAAATCACTCAAGGATGGTGGTTACTGTATGATTAATATTTTAGATCCAGTAGTGAAAGGTAAGAGATACCGAGCGGGTGATGACTTGATAGATCACATGGAGGCTAAATATAATGAGAGTTTTATTGGTCAGATTGGTATGAGATATATGCAAAGAGCCAAGAAGTTACCCAAAGAGGAGCTTGACAAATTCATGGCTAAATGTTATATTGAGAACGTGTGGGTTTTCCGTAAAGGTGATAAAGGAGTCCCATTGTTTAATAGTGGATTAGAAAGTTTTTTTGTATGAAAGCGTGGCAGAAGGGATACGAGATAGACCATCTCAAGAGGATTGTTGAAGATTGGTCAGATTATAATGAATTTTCTTGCTCACCCTTTTCAGAGGTGAAACCAAATTCAGTAGCAACCGCCTTAGAGAGTGGTCATCTCGAATTCCTAGATGGTAATGATAACTATACTTCTTCTTGGATTGAACATTCAATACAATCTGTCAGGAGAGAAATAACTGCTGGTGGTGATATAGTAATTGGAGTTAAAGAAAAAGGTGATAGAATTATTAAGAGAATTTCTGGTGATGTCTTTCCATTAGTAAATAAGATTGAAACTTTCACAGAACCTTGTTGGTTGTTCATTTGGGAAGAATGCGTAAAATCTCAGAACGTAATAAGTTTTCTTAATCAGTCCAAAGTCAGTAATGGTAAGTTCAAAAAGGTTGGAGCTAAAATCTCAAGTTTTGCTGAAATACAGGGAGTATATTTTAAAGATGTGCCTGGGTTTTTTGGTGAAAGAGAACTTCTAAAAGTTCCAGAGTATGAGAAATTAGCATTAACGAAATTAGATATTGAGAAGTCATATCCAGTTGAAACTGCTCTTGTAAGTATAAAAGATAAGTTAAAAAATCTTCCAGAATTCACTAATCATTATTCAAATTATAATGCTTCAAAAGATTCTTGGAGTGCTCTTTCATTGAGAGGGTATAGGTCAGATGCTTCTTTTATTACAAAACCAGTTGAGATGAACAAGAAATGGAAAGCAGAAAACGAAGGTTCTCTTGAATGGGGAATTGAAGATACACCATTACGAAAAGAATTTCCAGAAGTTGAAACTTTATTAAATCTAATGCCTGGTGAAAAACATCGAATTCGTTTTATGAGATTAAAACCAGAGGGTGGTGAATTACGAAGACATACAGACCAAGTAGACCCAGATCAAGGAATTGCTGATGGTAAGTTAGCAAGAATACACTGGCCGATAGTTACGAATGAAAATGTTATTTTTGAAAATTGGGATTGGGATGCTAAACATCCAGAAATTAATATGAAAGTGGGTGAGGCGTGGTACTTGGATGTTAGAAAACCTCACAGAGCGATTAATGGTGGTGATGACTACCGAATACATTTAGTAGTCGATGTAGTATCAAATCCAGAACTGAGAAAGTTGATATGCAAGAGTGGATAAATGAAGATTGTTTTAAAGTTTTTCCAACATTGGAAGATAAACTTGCGAATTTAATTTTCACAAGTGTTCCCGATTTGAATGATTTGGGAATGGATAATGATATGGAAGGGTATGAAAATTTTTTGATCAGAGCTTTTAACCAATTCAGTAGAATTATTAAAGATGATGGATTTGTTGCACTCTGTCAAACCGATAGAAAAATGAATGCACAAGTATTCCCAAAACATTGTTTCATTATTGATGCGATGAAATCTTTGGGATTTATCTTGAAAGATTATAAAATAATTGTCAAGAATAGTTTTGACAATAAAGACCAATTTGTGTTTCCATATCAACATTTGTGTGTATTTACACGCAAAGGAACGATTACCAGAAGTGGTGATTGGATGAAACATATTTTGTTATACAAGGTAACAAAGAGTAAAATAGGACCATTTTATGGTTGGAATCCTGAATTTGTAAGATTGGTAATAGGTAGTCTTACTAAGGAAAATCAGTTGGTTATAGACCCATTTTCTGGTTCTGGTATAGTTGTAAAGACGGCGAGAGAAATGAATAGACAATATTTGGGAATAGAAATTGATGAAATATTGTATAAAGAAGTTAGAATGATTCCAGAGTCACCATTATCGGAGTTTTATAATGACTCCGTTTGATTATTTAAAAGCAATTAATGAAACTAAAGAAGATGTTATGCTTACTGAACAAGATGAAAAGAAATATTCATCTTTTATAGTAAATCGTGGATTATCTTTTTTCATGGACACTATTTTCCAAGTCAATGAAATGAATAGAAATCATTCTTTAGAATCGCGTTTGCAGTTCTCCTATCTACTAAATAGTATCAGAAAGAAGAAAAGGTATAGTAAATGGTTGAAGCCTGAAAAACTTAGCGATTTAGATATCGTTAAAGAGTATTATGGATTTGGAAATGAGAAGGCCAAGGATGCTCTGAAGGTGCTTAGTGAAGAACAACTTGGCTATATCAAAAACAAATTGAATCAAGGTGGAGTGGAAAAATGACTGTATCTATAGACACAATGGTTGAATGCACTCTGGAAAATCCAGATGATTTTCTGAAGGTGCGTGAGACACTAACCAGAATCGGTGTCGCATCCCGCAAAGATAAGACTTTATATCAATCCTGCCATATCCTTCATAAACAAGGAAGATATTATATTGTACATTTTAAGGAACTTTTTGCCTTAGATGGAAAACCTACAAATTTTTCTGAAAATGACCAAGCACGAAGAAACACCATCGCTAATCTTTTAGCAGAATGGGGATTAATTAAATTAATTAGTCCAGATGAAATTTCAGAAGTAGTAGTACCTCTAAATCAATTAAAGATTTTATCCTTTAAAGAAAAAGACCAATGGAATTTAACAGCCAAATATAATATAGGAAGTAAAAAGATTGAAGAAGATTACGATGATTGAAATTTGATAAACAATGATAATACTTGAAAAGGAAAATTAGTGATGTTATCTCTTAAATACTACAAACACAACCCAAAAGCTAAAGACCCTATTTTCGCAACAAGAGGGTCAGCATGTTTTGATCTCCATGCTTGTTTTGACGATGTTGAAACATATAAAGTTAGGCAAGATACACTAACTAGAGAGATCGAAAAACCTCTAAGAAATGGAGTTCTTCAGATTTTTACTATGGAAAGGGTATTGGTTCCTACTGGATTGATTTTTGATATTCCAGCAGGATATTCAATAAGACTTCATTCACGGTCTGGTTTAGCATATAAAGATGGTTTATATCTAACAAATTGTGAAGGGATTATTGATTCTGATTATATTGAACCTGTTTTTGCTATGATGACAAACATTTCACAGGCTCCAAAGAGTATAAATAATGGAGATAGGATATGTCAAGCTGAATTGGTGGAAAAAATTCAATATGATTTTGTAGAAATCAAAAAGTCGCCAACTCAAAAAACAGACAGAGATGGTGGTTTTGGTTCAACTGGTAAATAGGCATATAGTTTTTTATCAGTACATTTTTAACAAATATAGGAGTTTAATCTTATGTTAGATCAAGCTATAGGCTGGATTCGCAGTCTTACAGAAGCTGGCCTTGCGTTAATCGCACTAGGCGTGGTTCTTCAAATTATTTTTGGAGCAGCTGTTCCTTTCATTGGCATTGATGTCATTGGTTCAGTTGTAGGCCTAGTTAAAGAACTAGGTGCTGAAGGCCTTGTAGGTTTAGCAGCAATTTGGGTACTTTGGGGAATCTATTCCAAGAAGTAGTCAACCTGCTTGACAAACCATATATATATGGTATAATACAATAAAGGGTGATTAATTCACCCTTTATTATTGAAAGATTGTTATGGAAACTAAATACAAATTGTTGGTTAAAGGAGTTGGAAATTATGGAGCCGACTCACTTATCGAACTATATTGGATAGTTTTTAAACATCGCTGTCAACATTTCCTGAAAGGAGAAGGTTGGCGTGATTGAGGTGCATCATGGGGATGACCTCAGATTACTCACCGCCCTGTGCTAGGGGGTGGGATTTTATTAACCTTGCTTTTTTATAAGGAGGCATTATGTTACATTTAGCACGACACTCTGCGTTTACACCCCAAGACCTTCAAAAGATGATGGGATTCTCTGTAGGATTCGATTCCATCTTTGATCGTTTTTTTGATATGGACCTTACCCGCGATTCGGGGTATCCACCATATAACATTCGGAAAGATAACGAACTTCAGTATTCCATTGAGGTTGCCCTGGCGGGATTCTCAAAAGATGATATTGAAGTTGAAGTAACGGATGGTAGTCTAACAATCCGCTCCAAACCAGAAGATAAAAAGGATGTGGAGAAGGTAGATGAAACTTTCGTTCATAAAGGAATTGCTAAGCGATCCTTTCTTCGCTCGTTCACACTTTCTGATGATATCATTGTAAAGGGTGCGGACCTCAAGGACGGCATGTTAATTGTTGACCTTGAAAAAGTGATTCCCGATGAGAAGAAGCCACGGCTGATTAAAATCGGATCTTAATTATGACGCAGGGGCTCTAGGTTGGGTGGGAACTCCGCTTGAGCCCCGATT
>VTLG01012651.1_pt1 | contig 10001 bp, 4 predicted proteins | sample 4694571 | NCBI WGS metagenome assembly VTLG01 (sample SAMN12604809, study PRJNA352737) | marine metagenome | biome: ENVO:00000447; feature: ENVO:00000209|ENVO:00000569|ENVO:01000036; material: ENVO:00002151; isolation source: viral sequences binned using virsorter ...
GTTACTGTATTATCACTAGGTGTACCAATACCTGTAGCTGCACCAATCTGTGTTACAAATAAACTAGATCCACTAGCTGGAGCTGTACAGAATTTAATTCCATTAGTTCCTTCTAAATAAAATCCTTCGTTACTTGCATTATATGAACCGCTGTTTGGTTTCTGTATTACACCATTGAGACTAACAAATAGCTGTCCTACGTTAGTTACAGACGCTGCATTAGTGTCATCTCTTAAGTCATAAGAAACAATATTACCATCAAATGTAGGGCTACCAGATGTAGCTCCATCAGGTACAACTGTAAGTAATTTAAAGTCTCCAACTGAGGCAACAGTATTGTACTGTGTATTACCTAAGTCATATACTTTCATTACGTTAGCTGCTGTATCAAACCATAGGTCTCCGTCACCTAGTGCCGAACCGTCTGGATGAGTACTAGGAGCACTTCCACTAATTTGATACCTGTCGTTAAAATCACTAACAAGTGTTTGTGCATTATTTACACCAGCTGAGTCTATAACTTGTCTATGAAATGTATATGTGTGTAGTGTAGTTGTTGTTTCTACTAACACACCTAATCCAGCTGCTATTGTTGATCCAGCTGTCAAACCATTTATTGTTACAGTATTTCCAGAGCCAGCTCCGTTTGCAATAGTAGCTACACCACTACCATTAGCAGTAAGGTTAGATGCTAAAGCTTTAATACTAACTATAGTACCAGCACCGTCATTGATGTCTGGGTTAGTTGTAGGAAAACTTGTTTCGTTTGCTATCGGTGCAAAACCACCTACTTCAGTTACTAATTCTACGATTCTTTCGTTAACAGCTTGAGCTGAAGGTAGCTGTACATCTGTTGCACTACCACCAATAGTTGTAACTATACTTTTACCGTCTAGTAAGTTTAGTTCTGCTGTAGATGCAGTAATACCATCTAGTGTCTGTACTTCTGCTGTCTGTAGATCAGCTAAAGCTCCAGCAGTACCACTACCCATTGTAGCTAATTCTGTTAGTTCAGAGTCTAATGGTTGCTTACCATCTATCTGTGTTTGTATACCACTTGTAACACCGTCAACATAATTAAGTTCGGTTGTTGTAGCAGTTACTCCATCAAGTTTATTTAACTCTGTAGCTGTAGAAGTGATTGCATTAACAAAAGTCTTTTCAGTATCTGTATATGCGTTTGTATTACTGTTTGCTTCATATGCAGTTTTTATTTCTGCATTAGATTGATCTGCTGTAGCTCCAGCTTCTATGCCAGCTAGCTTTGTAAAATTAGCAGCTGACATAGTTCCAGCATTAGAGCCAGAAGAAACCTGTATTTTAGAACCTTCTATTGCTGCTGACGCATTAACATCAGCATTAACTATTGTTCCATCTGTTATTTTAGCACTTGTTATAGCACCATCTTTTATATCGTGTGCTTGTATAGTTTGATTCTGCTCTTCTTGTGCAGCATATAATAACTGTTTTTGGTTAAGGTTCAGATCGCCTGCCTTAACTGATGACCCTGCTGTAAAAGTTGCCTTAGCTGAATCTACGTCCGTATCACGATAAATACGTATAGATGCAGGGCTGGATGGTATATTACCGGAAGTAAATACTACGTTACCCCCACCGGTTGTTGTATAGCTTGTTATATTATAGTGGTTGCCGGATGTTTTTATAACACCATCGACATCCACTTTAACATCAGCTTCTTTTATTGAAGGAAAGGAAAACGACTTCGTAGCGTTTCCGTCTCCTGTATAGTCTACGAAAGTTGTTGCCATTACTTATACATGTTATTTAGGTTGTAGGATTGGAACTGTTTAAGTGCCTGATCTCGAGACTTAGTTTCTTGTAACTGTACTACAGGTAATACTTCTGGATAGTATCTAATATCATCCCAAGCTAATTCTCTAACTTGTTTAAAAATTCTATCTATTACAATGTTGTGGTGGTAGTCTCTAGCGTTAAACCGTGCTCTATTACCAGCACGTATATCCGCCTGCATTAATTTCATTGATGCTATAATTTTTGGATCTTTAGCTAGATCATTTAATGTTTTTTCTAGATCATATTTACCAATAGCTTCTTGGAATAAAGATCTAATTCTAGGGTCATCAGTTAAATTAGTTCCGTCAGGTGCATAAAAAGTTGTAAGCCTTAGATCATAACCACTCTGAAATAAAAACTGTCTTCCGGGACTTTGATCTAAATTAATTTGTATAGGACTTATCATGTTAAATGCTCTAGTCATGAAGTCCCAGTTTTTAAGTGGTTGACCATTAAGCATATCATACTTAACAGGCAATCCTTCTATACCGGGTAAATTTTCAGTAGCTAGGTTACGGTTACGCCAAGATTGAAACACACCAGAGTTGATTTCACGCATGTATGGTGTAATTAGTTTACCCATTTCATTACGTAAAGCTGCAAGAGGTACAGTGTTGTTTGTTATGCTACCTATAATACGTTCAACCTGACCGGGGCGTCCAGCTGTTAAATCAACTAACTGTTGTAACCCTGCAAGATATGATTTACCTGTAATAGATTGTGCAATTACAAGTGATATTTTTTGTAGTTCTTTTTCTGTCCACTCTTCACCCATCAGTATGCTAGCATCACCAACGTCAGCGATTGTAGAAAGTATAAGTCCGAAAGGTTCTATAGAATCATACTCGACTCTTACACCTCCGACTTCGATAGTACGAGGTAAGTAACCACCATCTATCCAGCCCTGTCTCATTTGCCTATCTGTAGGTCCGTTACCGGCTAATCTACCTGACATCCATGCTTGTACACCCATAAAGGTTACAGCAGAACCTAAAGCTAATCTACCTGTTTGTAGTGATTTAGCATTATGTAATTCTTCTAGAGTATTAATACCATATTTTTTAACACTAGCTAAGTTTTTAGGATCAGCAAAAGCTATATCATTAAACTCTTTAACAAGAAAGTTAAATCCGGGTGTATGTTTACCTGTAAGTGCAAGTCCGTTTACACCAGTTCTAGCAAATAGAAAGAAAGGTCTTACAAATGGATTTGCTGTCATAACATCATTAAGACCTTTTGCAAAACCAGTTAAATCCTGTGTAAGTGTAACTTCTCTTTTTGCAAACATCGAAGCTTCATCTTTAATGTTACCATTACTATCAAAAACTTGTCCGTAAAAGTCATCCTGATATGCTTTCATTACGTCCGCAGTTATTTCTGGAAGCTGTACTCCATTACCTTCTAACTCAAGAACTCTACGCATAGCCTTTTCTCTCATCTTAGCTCTACCTAGTAAGAATGTAAAAGCATCGTCAGTTGCTGCCATTATCTTAGTAGAGTAAGTAAAAAGATTATTGTTATTAATACCACGTATCATATTAGTCATTGCAAAGATAGCACGATCTTCTCTAGTTGCTCTTCCGCTATCTTCTGCCCATCTACGCATAACTTCCCAGTTATAATCACCTTTTGTAAATTCAATAAATCTAGTCTTAATTGTTGATATATCACCACTCCAGTATCCGTTTAACTTAGTAAAAAACAAATCAAAGGCTTCTGGTATAGCTTCAAACATACCATTTATAGATGCAAGGCTACCACGTATAGTAGCTGAGTCACCTGTAAACGGATAACGCATTGTAGCACCTATAAATGTAGATATAGGACGCAAAAATGTTGCAGCACCTGTACCTAAAAGTGCTCGAAGTGGTGTTTTAGGTCCACTTAATACACTATGACTTATCATTTCTTGTAGACTACGTATTAAAGCACCAGTACGCTGTGGTCCTTGCTCTCCTATTTGTCCACCTTTTAATATAGTTCTTGCCCAGTTATCAAAGTCATCTAAACTATTGACATTTTTCATCATAGAAAATGCTTCAAATAACGCATTTAGTAACTCATCATCAGCGTCATCTTTAGCTATTTTTAATATAGACATAATAGATTCTTTAGTATCTACCATGTCAGCTGCTACAGAAGTATTTACTGCTTTATTTATCTGGTCAATATTTTTGCCTGCACCAAAGGATCTAAAATAATCAGAAGCTACAAACCTAGATTTCTTAGTTTGTGTCAAAGCAGTAAGCATTGTATCGACTATTTGCTTTGCTGGACCATCTATATCATCTAATGATACATAATCAGCTAGTTCTCTACCAGCGATACCAGTATCACGTAGCTGTTTTAATAAAGATCCTACAACTAAGTCAGCTGTTACAACTGTTTCAGCAGCCCATGTTTCAAATACTTCATCACCTAAAGGTAATACTGCTTTCTGTTTTTCAAATAAACCAGATAAGTATTCTTCCGCAGTCATTTCAGCAGCGTTTCTACCTTCTGTAATCTGTCTATAATTATGAACAGCATCACGCCATACTTGAGCTAAAGCTTTACGATTACCTTTTACTGCATCTAATTCTTTTCTAAACTTGTCATCACTAAACAAACCTCGTAATGTACGCTCAACTACTTCATCTGTTGTTCCACCTTCTAAGGCTATACGTTCACGCTCTACTGCTGTAGTTACAGAGCCAGTAGATCCATCTTCAGATCCCCAGTCTTGACGTGTACGTTTTAATTGTTGGTAAGCATCACCGGGGTCGACTTCAGATATATCAGCACCTTGATGTCTCTGTGCAATAGGTGCATTTTTTGCAGCACGAAACTCAGCTTCACCTTTACGTATCTGTATTAGTGCTGCTGTAGTAGTCTGATTATCTATGCTTTGGTTACGTTTTATAATCTGGTTCTTAACACTCTTACCACCCTTACCGATTAGATGAGCTACACCGTCAAAAGCAAGTCCTATACCCATACCTTCTACGATGTTTTTTAGTTTCATCATAATAGGATGGTCAGTTTCTTTTGTAGTTAGTGGTGTGTCAATCCAACCGTATCTCTCAGTTAGTGCACCTAGTGCGTTGTGTCCGTCTGATTCTTTAGACATTAAATCAGACAATCCTCCAATAGCCATAGCTCTTGAAATAGAGCCTAGACCTAAGAGTTTAGCTGCACCAACACCTAGTAAAGGTACTCCGGCTGCTGCAAGTCCTTTTGCTGCTAGTACTGTACCGGCAGCCATAGAACCAAAGTGAACAGTACCTCGAAGTAATTTACCCCACCATGTTCTGGTAATTATAGGGTCATCATAACTATCAAAAGGTTGCCACTCTGGTTTATACTCACCAAGCATATCTTTTTCACGCTTCATTTCGCCGCTTAAAGCGTCGATAGTACGCTCAGGAAATGTAGCAAGTGATGAAGCAGTATCTTGTAATCCACCAGAAAGGATAGACTGACCTTCTTTAGCTAAAGCTTTGATACCCCATGTATCTGCGTTTCTAGGGTCTTCTTGTTCTTTAGCATATTGTTCGTCAGAGTCTACGGATCTTGCTTGTGCTGCTTTTAACTCTTCTTCTTTTTTAATTTGGTCTTCAAGATTAGCACTCAGCTCTTCGACAGAGGGCAATCCGGTAGGATCATAGCCTACGTCAATTTCATTTTCCATTTATTCTGGTATAACAATTTGTATAAGTTCATTACATGCTTCTTCGCTTAAACAAGCTGGGTTGTTCATAGGTGTTATGTACGCTGGATTAATTGAAAACGCAAGGTCTCTAAACTTTTTCTGGTCCTCTTCGTTAAATTTTAATAATCGTCTAGGTATTAAATGTCCTTCATTTGATTTTTGGAAAAACCTATACATTAAAAAGTAAGTCTGTGATTTACGGTCAAATTTAGCATCAAGATCAATAACGTCACTAAACTCGTTAAATACTGATAAAAGTCCATAACGTGTAAATCCATACATTCCTATATCTGAAAGTTTATCATCTTTAAGTAAAGCTAGTACCTCTCCGTTTGTTAAATCTCCTAGCATACGTCCGTCTGGTAATTCAGATTTCCATTGATTACTATACTTGTGAGCATGTACTGTACCATGTAGACCAGCTTCGTCAGTTACAAGCTTTTCAAAGAAAACATTTAAGTCATCGTCATTTGTTATTGTAGATGCTGCAATTAAAGTATTTGTTGCGTTAGGTTTATCAGTTAATAAATTTCTAACTTCTGGAGCTACCATGCTATAGTCTTTTATTTGCATAAGTCTGTCTATAGGCTCTTTAAGCTTACCAGTTTTTAAAGCTCTAATATGTAATATATCTATAGCTGAATGATCTGGATATAGTTCTGAAACAGCATAAAAATATCCGGGTAACTCTGTAACTGAGTCATCGTTTGGATCAAGGTACTTTAAACCGTTTACAATATGAGGTTCTTCAAGATCGTGAGTCTCACTTGAGAATAGAGCATTTTTATCTTTGTTATAAATCTCGACAGCTTTAACTACGGAACGAGAACTCAGTTTATCAGTCTCTAAGATTTCTAAATTGACATCACCATCGTACTCTCCTTTTTCTAAATTCTTTATTATGTCTTGAATGGTTAGTTGATTAGCTTTTGTGGCATCTTGTCCCATTTCTGTAACATACTTATTCTTAATCTTAACAAAATCTTCACCGATTGCTCTTAAAACTTCAGTTTGCTTATGATATAACCAAGTATAATCTTTAAGTTTGTTTTTAAACTTTGGATTACTTTTTATACGTCCGTCAGCTAAGTTTGCTATAAGCTGAATGTCATCATTATCAAGATTCTCTTTTTGTAAGTTAGTCTTTTTCTGCTCGTCTTCTAACGTTTCCATAACTGTAACAAGCTCTGGATTCGTTATGTATTGACGCCAATCACGTGGTATATCTTTATCAGCAGCCGCTAACTCTTTGTAAGCATCTACTGCACTTTTCTGGTCATCTAGGTTGTCATTCTTTTTCTGTTCGTTATAGTATGTACGAAGCTCTGCAACAGCGTTAGGCTGTAAAGTTTCGTAATTAACTTCTGGACCACCGCCGTCAGGTTTAAATTTGTAGTATTGAAATAGAAAGTTTAAAGTATTATCATCAATTAACTTAGCTTTAATACCTCTTTTTATCATCAACAACCATTGCCTATTAGCTTCTCGCATAGGTTCTGGATGACCTATACTTTTTAAATATGTTGCTGCATTTTTAATGTAAGTATTACGTTCAAAGACACCAGATAGTTTTATTTTACCACCGCTATCCTTATATGCTTTTGCTGCATTATTATAGTATTGCCAAGTTTTACTATCATCTGCATCTTGGTAATACTGATTAACAGCATCTTCTTCAATACTTACACTTTTAGTTATATTATCTTTTATAGCATTTTCAAATATAGGTGCAAAAGTTGTAACAAGTGCACGATCTGTTATACCAGTTTTAGCTGTGTATTCAGATATAAATACACCAGCTGCTTCTCGTAAAAACTCGTCTTTTTGATCTAGTGGTGTATCCTTCCAAAGCACTCCTCCTACTGTCATATTATCCTGAGCAATAGCCCAAAACATATCCCACTCCATTGCTAAATTGTTTTTAGCATTTATAGGATTTTGTAGTTTTTCGTTTGCAAGTCTGTTTTTAAGTGCTATATATTCAACTGGACCTACATCTTCACCAGATGTATCTTTACCAATTTTACCGGGAGTATCAGCTCGGGTTTTATCTATGTTACCGAGCTCAATGTTTTCGGTGTTTTCTAGTTCTTGATTAAGTTCTTCTTCCTTAATTGTGATATTTGCAAACTCAGCTTTCTTATCTTCATTCTGATTGTCTTCTAAAATTTGATCTATGATAACTCTGTTTGCTTTAAAGGTATCATCACTGACTTTAAGTTTAGCAATAGATGGTATGAGACCCTGTAAGCTAGCTAGATTACCTTTAAACTTTGCAAAAGATTGAGTCTGGTTATATAATGATATATTATCAGCCATACTCTGTTTACGATCAGTTATGTTAGTGTCAATCTGAGCATTAACTTGTTTACTTAGATCAGGTTCAGTCTCTTCGTAGTTAAGTTTTTCGTTGCTGTAAGGTTCGAGTTCTCTACGCCCCAGCGATTCTAAATATGATGATGACATGTTATACTCCTCTTATAATATCTAGAATAGTTTTAGGATTCTGTCCACCAGTTACTGTTGTGCCTGCAATACTTGCAATACTACTTGCAATACTTAACGCACCACTCAGTCTGTCAGTCGGCGGCATCAACACAGGTGCACCATACTCTGGTCGTATACCCAGTGCTTCTCGTGATCGAGCGACTGTTGATTGAAACTTACGTTTTCGTGCAATGTAACGTCGTTGCATGTTAGCACCAAACTCATTAGACACAGCGTTGTCAAGAGCTCCTTTGGCTCGTATCAGTTCCCGTAAACCAGTAGTTCTTCTTCGAGCTCTACCACCTTCATCAACTGTATCTTTACCTTTAAGGTACTTCATATAAACTGACTCGTACTGAGCTCTGGCTCTACCTTGAACATATAGTGCTCTCTGGTAGTCGTCACTAATATCTCGACTATAACCTTTGGCAGCAAGTGCAAGTCCACGTTGGGCAGTTGTTTCTCTATTAAAAAATTTTAAAGACTCGGAGCGATACCTAGCATCTTTCTCCATCCATCTTTGTTTGGCAGCATTTCTAGCTGCGGCATTAGCATCTACGCACACGGCAAAATTCTATAAATTCTATATCGTTAGGTCCAAAGATTACTTTACGTAAAAACTTGAATCCTAAAAATTTTAACAGTTTTAAATGGACTGTATTTCTACAGTCTACTATGTTCCACAATAGAGGCTCTTCACGGCTATCGACAAACCGCTTCGCTTCTCTTGCAAATGTGATGGGATAACGATGTATCTCTGGTGTACATAACATCCAGATTGCACCTCCATCTCCTACTCCGGCTAGTCCGGCAGTCTTGCCGTCTGGTACTGTAAAATACACCGAGGAGCCCTCTCTAGCGACCATAGGTAGGAAGATCATAGGATCTAGCCCATGACCCTCTGTGACCTCTCTGAAGTCGTCTGGGCGTAGGTTAGAGGCTACCTCTGTGGCAGCCTCGATAGTAATTGGGTGAATGTAATTAGGCACGTTTATAAAATAATGGTGAATAGTCTCCCTCCCATGCCATAGCTCTTAGGGTAGCTGGAGCTGGGTGACTTGATTTAAGTTTAATTTCTACGTTTTTGTTCTTTTCGTAGACAGGTATTGTTTTAATATACTCTTCTAAGTATGGAGCATCTGATACTTCATATTCGTCTAATATAGATGACTCATAGACTTCAGTATAATCGTCTTTTCCTACACGTTCAAGTGTGGTTTCGTAAAGACCTATTTTACCAAAGTGTAATTTTAATCTATGAATTACAAGTGATGAATTTACATCAGCACGAGATTGTTCTCCTACCTGTTTTTTTGGATAGATTCTAGGAAACTCTACTAAATATTCATATAAATAACCTATAGTAAGAGTAACACCAGACCAGTCTCCGGGGACTGTAAAGCTAGTTGTGCTAGTTAATGTAGGTAATGCGTATCTACCTATTCTTGACGCACTTGTATTTATATCAATAAGTGCTAGAGAGTAATTAGGTGTTGTAACACTAGGTAACCAAGTAACACTACTAAATGTAGTTAAATTCGTAGCAGAGCTATAACTACCACCACTGATAGTAGTATGATTATCTAAATGTATTTGATAACCTACATCATCTTGTGTGAAACTAGGGTCATCATCTGATTGTACAAGTTTTATACTCTGTAAAAAATTATCTGTATCTACAAAGAAATATTCGTCATTTATAATAAAATGATACAGTAATGGATTGTTTAGTTTCCATTTAAACCATGCTTGTTGCTGCCTTTTATCACCTATAGCTAAGTATTTATAACCAAATACTGTGTCAGAATTAGTTTTACCTATCAATATAAGAGAATTTTCTCGTGAATTTGTAAATAAATCTAAATTTTTTGGTAGTAATGTTGGTACTAGCTTGCTAATTTCTACAACATCAGGCTCTCCTTCTCTAGATGTGTTAGCCATTTCATTCAATCGACTAAATTTACCAGAGTTATCAAGGTAAGATATGGTAGTACCTAGTGATATAGGA
>VTLG01015593.1_pt1 | contig 10001 bp, 18 predicted proteins | sample 4694571 | NCBI WGS metagenome assembly VTLG01 (sample SAMN12604809, study PRJNA352737) | marine metagenome | biome: ENVO:00000447; feature: ENVO:00000209|ENVO:00000569|ENVO:01000036; material: ENVO:00002151; isolation source: viral sequences binned using virsorter ...
ACTATCCATAATGTGTGGCTTACCAAACACCATCAATAGTTCCACAGGCTTCAACATAACCTCACTAAACCTGTGTGTCCCACTTGTCTCTACATTAGGGTTTATTCTGTATTCATTTACTTTCATTTGTTCTCCTTTAAGTTTCCTGTAAACTCTTGTACGCAATCCAAAGCAGTATAATAAGTTCCATCTGAAAATCCATCTTGATAATCTTCAAGAAACTTATTCCATTGCTCATCTGTTAAGTCTTCTGCAATATGTTCTTTTTCAAAATACTGCCACAAGACATCTGCTTTTTCAAGCAGTCTCCATAGAGTGTCATACTCTTTATCTGTTAGTTTATTACTTTTCATTTTTCTTCCTTTATTCCAATTAGTTTTAGTAGTGTTGTCATTATGATAAACAATATCCCAATGAACATCATCACATAACTAATTATGTATGTTATTATTTTACTAATCATTATACTCCTCTTGCTAAATAAAGTTCCCATTTATCTCCAACTTCTATCTACTTTATCCATAAAGTATCTGTTTTGATACCATATGTGATTCATTAATATCTGAACACAGGTATTAATATCATTGCCTTCTCTAATTGTGCAGACGATAGTATACACATAGTTCATTCGTATTCTATATGCACAATCTCCCATTCCAAACAACTCTACATTGTAGTCTGCTACATTTTCAATCTCATCTTTTTCTTGTAGTTGATTATGTAGTTCTACATTTACCAGATTTTCAATGGCTTTTATTTTTATTTCTGGCTCTTTGTAAAAGTTTACATATCTTGTTTTTATGTTTTCAAACTCTTTACTTATATTCATTTGCTCTCCTTTGTTTATTCTGAAAATTTGATTATAACTTCTTTGCCATAATCAGTTTTTACTTGTTCAACTTCATATGCCCACATATTAACTGCACTTGTGTTGCCCATATAACATTCACTTCTTACTTCTGCATTTTTATCTAATTTTTGTAATAATTTTATTAGCGATTTTACTTTCATTCGTTTTCCTCATTTTCAAATACATCTCTGTATTTTTTACATATACATTTGTACTCTCTTAACCAACTATTAACTATATCTATTTCCTCTTTGATTTCTTTGTAAATAGTTTCATCATCAAGTTTGCCATCATTATCAGTGAGGCATAGGTTTGGGTTAGTTATATAATACATCTCTCCAATCAGTTGAAATTTCTCTTCAAGATATTTTTCTAATGGTATGTGTGGTTTGTTCATTAGTCCTCTTTTCGTTTGTATTTAATATCTACTATCCAATAATCCTCTCCATCATCATAACTCTCCAAGTTATCTCCAAGTTCCTCAACTATTCTATCATAGTTTTCTTGGATATAGAAATAACTTTCTTTGTCTTGTAAAGGGCTACCCATAAAGTCTAACTCTTCTAAGACACCTCTGACTTCTGTTATCATATTGTATTCTCCACCAAGTCTAATGTGTTCATAATCACAAAACTTATTATAAACATTTTCTACTTCGTGTTCTTGTTGTAGTTCGTACATCTCTTTGTATGTTTTCATTTGTTCTCCTTTGTTAATATTACATCATTATAACCTTTATCAATCCAATGTTTGTATTCTCTCATTGCGTCTTTTTTGTTGTTGAAAGTATTACAAACTCCACCTATCCAAACATTATATTTCATTTGTTCTCCTTGTTTGTTATAGGGTTGTATCTCACATCAATCCAAACATCTATTTGTTCTACTTCTTTAAAATGTTTGAATACTTTTATTCCTTCTTTCACTTGTTTTATATCTGTTATATCATCTATATAGTGTAAATCTCCACCACTATCACTAAACAATACAAACTGATAATCTTTATTTAATAATTTAAACATTTCATATATGCTCATTTGTTCTCCTTTGTTTATTATATATACTCATATTAGGAATTAATGTTCCCAATTATTTTACAGGCTTTGTTTATCCTTACACCCCTAACTAAGTCATCGGCATTACAAAGGCTTGGAATAAATTTAATGGGTTTCCAACTTTCTTTATCCAACCTGTAAGTCTTTAATATTCTAATACAATATATCTATAAGTCCAATTATCACTCATATAATCTTTTGGCTTATCATAATGCTTAAACTCTATTACTTCTGTTTTGTCCATAATATCGTCAAGACTTTTCTCATTGTATTGCTCTAATAATTCTTGTTCACTTTCGTATTCTCCATACTCGCAACAAAAAGCAATATAATCCATTTCAAATTCTCCTATGTCTTCTTCTAAATCCACTAAATATTTATATAGTGCCTTCTTACCATCATAAGAAAAATTATCTTTATGTTGGCTATATTGATTACTTATATTTATAAAATCGTGTTCACTCACACTCATCTTCATATATTCTCCTTTGTTTACTTCTTATATGTTGGGAATTAATTAAAGTTCCCAACTATTTTATTTATATATTGGTTTATATTCCCAATATATATTTACTGCCTCGTCAATGGCTTGTAATATTGCGTGTTCATCTGAACAATTATAATACTTGCCACTTTCAAGAGGGAATTTTTGCCCTCTTAACCTTACGAATTTACCATTGTCATTAGATAAATATTTGGCTCTTTCCACTTTTACCTGTTTTGCCTTGCTTATACCTAATAACAAAAGTTTATTTTTTAAAGTCATAATAAATCCTCTGTTTAATTGTATACTTCTTTAATGCTTAGTAATTAATAAAGTTCCCAACTTTTTTTATTTTCTTTTTGGCTCTCTTTATTATTGCCTTGCATACTATACCTACTATATAAACTTAAATAAGTTCCCAACTTTATAAAAAAAATGTATTTCTATGACGATAAAAAAAATAATTGGGAACTTTTTGAAACTTATTATATATAATAGATGTAGCAAAAAACAACATAAGGAATAAAAAAAATGGATATTAAATTAATTGATTATTTAAATAAAAATAATATTGATTTAAAATTAAATAAATGTAATGCATATGAAATTATAGATAATAATAAATTTTTAAATTTTATGGTTTCTTATCCATTATCTTATAATATAGATGATGAAATAAAAGAAAATAAAATTAATAATATTTTATTGTATAAATCTTATAATAAAATATATTATTCTTGGGGAATTAAAATTAATATAATTAAAAAAGATAATTTATTTAAATCTATTTATTACGACTTGGAACCAATAATTAAATTGAGTGAAAATAAATATTTATAAAAAAGTTGGGAACCAAAAAGAATAATAATAGTAGATAGTGTAGAACATTAATAATTTAAGGAATAAAAAAAATGACTAAAAAAAACTATAATAAATTAGTAGAAATAATAAATAATAATAAAGAGTTAATTTATGTAAAAGATTATGAACCTTTAAAAAGAATAGATTTTTTAGGTTTTATTTATAATTTGGCTCAATATTTAAAAGAAGATAACCCTAATTTTAATGAACAGAAATTTTATGATGCTATAAATAAAAGTGATTATAAAATAACATCATCGCTTTAAAAAAAGTTGGAACCAAATATAATTATAGTAGTATATAAGATATAATATTAATTAAATAAGGAATAAAAATAATGGAAAATTTAAAAAGTAAAATACTTAGTTTAGATGTTAGTTCATCTGTTAAGGCTATGTTATTAAATAGAGTTAGTAAAATAAAGGGCTGTAAAGTGTTAATAGATGATAGTATAAACAGCGTAGAAATTGTGCCTAAATATTTTAAAGAGTATCAGAAGGGCATAAATGGGCGTTATTATACAACCAATGTTATTAATATGAAATGGCTAAACCTTGACGAAAAATACAAAGAAAATATTATTGTAAGTTAATAACTTGTGGATAACTTGGGGGTAGAAAAAAACCATAAATAAATGGGAACTTTTACCCCCCTTATACATATATATAGTATGAAAACAATTATTAACAAAAAAACAAAGGTGGTACAAATGAAAAAAACACAAGTAATTAACAAGATATTTAACAGATTAGATAAAACCATTTCAGAATTAGAAGAAAAAGATTTAGAAATTGATTTATTTATTGAAGAAGATATTTCTGATGATGATAAATTTAAAAAACTTCTAAGTGAAAGAAGTTGGTTGTTTGGTAAAAAATCAACTCTTGAAATGTTATTAAAATATGACTTGGAAGAATTTGACAATAAATATTTTGATAAAAAATAATCTGATTGGGTTGGGTTGGGGTTTTCAGAATCTCAACCCATTTCCAAATTTGCAACCTGTCGCAAGTCGGGGGGTATTGACAAAAAAAACAACCTCACACAAAATTGCCTAATTTTTTTTGGAAAATTTTTTCAGCATTAGGGTACCCTAGTATTTGGTTACCCTAATATGTAGTGTGTGTCTTGGGAACCCTAATTAGGTTACCCTAATAGGAATACCCTAATAGGGATACCCTAATAGGGTAATACCCTAATACGATAACCTGAAAGAGGTTCTTTAAGATAAGGTATTTTTGTTCATTTTCCTAATACTATTTTCACTTTTTTTAATTTTTCTCTCTTTTTGAGACTTTACGTAGATATTTATTGTAAACACTTGACGAACGATTGTAAGTTTTAACAAACATAAGGAGACATTAGTATTATGAAAGATAAAGTAAAGAAACAAATACAAGAGTATCAACAACAGTTTGATGAGTTGCTTACTAAAAGGGATGAGCTAGTTGCAGAAGTAAATACAGTTCAACAAGCAATGGAACAAGTCAAAGGTGCTTTTGCTGCTTTGAAGAATCTTGCAGAAGAAGACAAACCAAAAGAAAAGAAAGTTAAAAAATAAATGGAACTCAATGAAAGCATAGAACGTATTAAGTTTCTAGTAGAGAAACTACGTGGTGCTGAAATATTTGCAGAAGAACCCTATGTATTAGAACGCATCATAGAACTATTTGAAGTAGTAGAAATGATGGATACACCTGAATTAGTAGGTCAAGATGATATATGGGGGAGTTCAATAAGTGAAGATGGTAAAAAAATCAAAGCTTAAAAGAGCAATCGTCTTTCCTGATGTGCACTTTCCATTGCACGATATGAAAGCATTATCTTGTGCATTACAAGCAATCAAGATTGTCAAACCAGAAATCTATGTCAATATAGGTGATGTGGGAGAGTGGCATCACTTCAGTCCTTGGAAGTATAAAGGAAAGAAATTGCCAGACTTAGAATATCAAATCCCATTCCTAGACCAAGACATCAGAGATGTAAACGCTGGTTTAGATATTATTGATTATGAATTGAAGAAGCACAAGGTCAATGAGAAGTATATGCTTCAAGGAAATCACGAACTATGGATGGATAACTTTGTAGAACGTTACCCATATATGCAAGAGTACACCTTTCCAAAAGCTTGTAAGCTAAAAGAAAGAGGGTATAAGTATTATGAATACAATCTACCTTTGAAACTAGGTAAGATAAATTTTATACACGGTACCTACGCAACTACTTACCACGCTAAAAAACATCTTGAAACGTATGGAGCCAATATTATGTACGGGCATACCCACGATGTTCAACGACATACCTTAACCAAATTAGATGCAGGAACTATTGGAGCTTGGGGAATTGGATGTCTGAAAGATATGTCAAGAGAAAGTAACAAGTGGTTGCGAGGTCGTTTGCATAATTGGAATCACGCATTCAGTATCATTACCTTTTTCCCAGGTGGGAACTTCCAAGTAGAAGTCGTTGAGATTGTCAATGGCAGATGCGTGGTATGGGGTAATGTTGTTGAAGGCTAATGCATAAAAGAATTATTAAAGGTATCCCTCGTTATGTGTTTGATAACGAAGAAGAGTTCAGACAATTATTTCCTGATGCAGAACTCATCAAGGATTGGCGAGAAGGACAACCCAATGATTGGGTGCTAACTGATGATGGCAAGGTTACACAGATTCTTCGTAAGAAGAAGATGAAAAACACTACCCTGAAAGCAATAGATGATTATTATATCACATTGCTTGGACCTTGTTTTCGTTCTGGAAAGATGGAGGGAGCACCCAAAAAAGATTATAACTCATTTAAGAAAAGAACTAACATAGAAGAAAAGCCTTTGTCTTGGAGAGAGATTCGTTTTGTAAAGATGATAGCACACGGCGAAGTACCTGTTCAAGCATACTTGGAATGTTTTGAAACAAATAATAAAGATACAGCATCTGTAAAATCATCAATGCTGTTGAAACAAACTAGGATAAAAGAAGAAGTGGAAAAAGAAATAGAAGAATTACTTACCGATATTGGTGTTGATAAGAAATGGACTTTGGAAAAAGCCAGAGACATAGTAGACAATCCAGATACATCTGATGCTGTAAAGCTTAGAGCATTAGAAAACTTTATGAAGATACAAAGTATGTATCCTAAAGAAAAGAAATCAGAACAGTTATTACTTGGTCAAGCTTTTACTGGGTTTAGTAAAGAAGAGATATTACAACTTAGTGGAGTGAAACAAATTGAAAGTGGAGAACAAGAAGATTAATATTATCCCATCTGCTTCAGAGATGTCTGAAAGAGAGGAGATATTAGCAAAAGCCTACAATGACTTAATATTTTTTGGTCGTGTATTCTTACCACAAGACTTCTTACATAAATCTGAAAGTCCACAATTCCACCACGACCTAGCCAAAAAACTAATCCAACATAAACCAGGAGCACGTATTTGTAATGTGATACCTCGTGGTATGGGTAAGAGTATATTATCTAAAGCTGCTATTATGCATAAGTTTTTATTTGCAGAAACAGATAAACAAAACTTTGTAGCTTGGGTGTCAGAAGAAGGTGGACAATCCATAGACCATTTGAAATACATACGATACCACTTTGAAGAAAATGAAATGATACGGTATTACTTTGGAAATATGGATGGTGGTAGTGTAGGTAAACGATGGACAGAAAAAGATATTGTTACACCCAAAGGTGATAGAATTATAGCCAAAGGTTCTGCACAAAGACTTCGTGGTAGAGCAGAGGTAGGTGTTAGGTACACTGGTATTATTCTTGATGACTTTGAATCAGAGTTAAATACTAAGACACCAGATAGAAGAGCAGAGTTAAAGAAGTGGATTGTATCTACAGTGTTTCCATCATTAGAAGAAACACCAGGTAATGAAGGTTGGATATGGCTGACTGGTACGATTGTTCATTATGATTCTTTCTTGCAAAACATTGTAGATGGATATAATGAAGCAAAACAAAACAACAGAGATTATCCTTGGGATTTAACTTTTCACAGAGCCATTGAAGATGGTAAGCCTTTATGGAAAGACCAGTTTCCTATATCAAAGTTAGAAAACAAAAGAAAAGAATTTATTGAAGCAGGACTTGTAAACAAGTTTGCTCAAGAGTATATGAATGATGCAAGAGACTCTGCGTCTGCTGCATTCAAAGTAGATAGACTTCAATACTACAATCATAAGTTTGAAGTTCGTGATAGGTTTTGTTATTTAGTTGATAATGATGAAGCCATACCAATCAATGTATATATTGGAGTAGACCTTGCAGCTACCGCAACAAAGACATCAGACTATCAAGTTATTTTAGTAATGGGTATTGATGCAAACAAAAATAGATACATCTTAGATTACTTTAGAGAAAAGATACCAGCATTTGATATGGCAGAACAAATTGTTAAGATGGCTAAGAAGTATGCACCAGTCAGAAGAGTAAGCATAGAAACAGTTGCTGCACAAGAAATGGTAAGAGATATGACTAGTAGAATATCTGTGGCTGACAAAAGGTTAATGCCTGGTATATTCAAAGGGGTAAAGCCTCCATATGGTATCAAGAAAGAAGATAGATTAGAAACAACACTTGGTCCTATAGTAAATTCAAAGAAGTTATATATCAAAAAACATATGACTGAGATAGTAGATGAGTTGTTTGAACACCCAAAACCAAAGAATGATGACCTTATGGATGCATTATACTATGCAGATTATTTTGCAAAAGCTCCCAGCAGTACAGCAATAGATGCTAAAAATTTTAAAGACAGGCTAGAAAAACAAGTTAATATAAAGAAAAACAAGGTTTATAACTGGATAACAGGTAGTATTGACTGATAGTTCTTGCTGAAACTTTATCAAAATTCGTAAATTTAACTCAATAAAATACATCTTTTTCTAAGGAATAATATGGAATATGACAAAAGAGCACTGACCAACCGAGAACTATTTGACAGATATAAGAATGATAGAAAGGCTTGGGAGACAGATGCTAGACAAGATTTAGATTTTTACTTAGGTAATCATTTCACAGAGACAGAGTCGCACGAATTATCAGCGAGAAACCAGGCAGATGTTCCTATGGATAGAATATCACCTGCTGTTGAAAGATTAAAAAGTATGCTGACATCAAGACCTCCTGCATTTACAGTGCAGCCTAGAGAAGATTCAGATACATCATTAGCTTATCTTTGGAGAGAAGTAATGGGATTTGCCTGGCAGAACTCTGAAGGAGATTCGCAGGTAAAACAGGCTATACACGATTACTGTGTAGTAGGGCTTGGATTTTTATACGCTTACATTGACTATGACTCTGACTTTGGTAAAGGAGATGTAAAGTTTTCATACCTAGACCCATTCAGAGTGTATGTTCCAGCTTCATCAAGAGATAGATTTTTTACAGATGCAGATAATATAATCTTATCTACGATACTTACAGAAACACAAGTATTAAATTTATATCCTGAATTAGGTGCAAGTGTAGACCCAGAAACTGGAGAAGAGATTGACCCATTGATTGATAAAATATCTACATATTCAAATGAGCAAGACTATCCTGACAATATAAATAAAAACTCTTTGAACACATATACACCTGACACAGTAAGGGGATATACAGAACAAAACTATAAACGTTTTCAAATATTAGAAAGATTTACAAAAGTTAAAGTTCCTTTCTATCGTTTGATGGATAATGAAAATGGTAAAGAGTTTATTGTTGATGAAGCAGACTTTAGAATATTTTTAGAGCAAAACAAAAAATTGGTTGAGATGGGCAAGGTAGATATTATACAAGTCTATCAGAATAGAATTAAAGTTGTTGCAAGTATTGGTGAGGTAGTGTTGTATGAAACTATATTAAACACAGATGTATACCCAATAGTGCCTATTGCAAACGTTTGGACTCAAACCCCTTATCCTCGTTCTGATGTCTCCAGAGCAAGACCAATGCAACGTTTGTTAAATAAGTTATGGTCATTAGCACTATCTCACGCACAAGCATCAGCAGGTTTAAAACTTATGGTTCCTATTGGAAGTGTAGAAAATATTTCACAATTAGAAAAAGATTGGGCAAATCCAAATGCAGTAATAGAAGTAGACTCATCACAAGGTGAGCCACACTATCCAGCACCTCAGCCTTTGACTGGAGAGTTTTATAGATTGATACAGCAATGTGAGTTTTATATAAACTTTATTTTTGGTATTCCAGAGATAATGCAAGGCGTTGGAGACCAACCACAAACTGCAAGAGGTACAGAAAGAATTATAGCGTTAGGTAGTGAAAGACCTAAATCTAAATTAAGAGATGTTGAATTTAGTATCAAAAGACTTGGTAAAGTAATGTATAACTATGCTAAAACACATTATGACGTACCAAAACTTATGCGTTTGGTGCAACCTAACAATGATATAACAGAACAATTAGCACAAGTATATTCTGATAAAACAAGAGTTGTCTTTGATTTAAAAAAAGATAAACACAATCTTGAACAGCACGATGTTGGTATTGAGTCAGGTTCTACATTACCTACGAGCAAGTATGCAGAGTTAGCTGTGTATATGGAAGCATTCCAAATGGGATTAGTAGACCAAGTAGAAGTATTAAAGAAAAACCCAGACATCTTTGATAAAGAGGGTATTTTAACTCGTATGAATCAAAGAGCAGCTCTGGAACAACAAATGGCTGGTATGTCAGAAACAATTAAAGATTTACAGGGAGACCTGCAAACGGCAACAAGAGAATCCATATCTGATAGA
>VTLG01001649.1_pt1 | contig 10000 bp, 13 predicted proteins | sample 4694571 | NCBI WGS metagenome assembly VTLG01 (sample SAMN12604809, study PRJNA352737) | marine metagenome | biome: ENVO:00000447; feature: ENVO:00000209|ENVO:00000569|ENVO:01000036; material: ENVO:00002151; isolation source: viral sequences binned using virsorter ...
ACCTGTCTAACCGCATTGCCGATAAGGCGAGTAAGGCTGCCTCTGAGGAAATAGGGGAGGGGTCTGTAGGAGACTACATGAAGTTCCTACAGAAGACCAATCCGGGTATAATAGGAGGGCAGTCGCCCATACCAGTCAAGCCTCCTACTAATGACCAGTTTGAAGCGATCTTTAACAGGAGGGCTAAGGAGTACAGAGAAGGTCTTTTAGACGATATTTCAACAGATGCAAAGCCTGTGAGTGGTTCGCCGTTTTCCGCCATAAGTCCTGCTGGGGCAGAGTATCGGGCAATGAAGGGTTCTACATTCGACCCTCTATTGGGAGGGGCCAGTCTTCCAAACTACAAGGCGTTAGGCATCATTCCAATGGAGGAGGATGACAGCCTGTTGAATACAGACTTTATAACAGATGTAAAAGTGCCCAAGAGAGACTTAAATATACCTATAGACACAGGCTGGCAGAATAGGGCTGAAGGCTTCCCAGCCAACATGGATGAGGTCGAGGTAGTAGACACAGGCATAGAGGACATTATACAAAGCGCTGCTGACAAGGCAGGCGTCAGAGCAGCCTACACAGACGGGTTCAGAACTCCTGAGCAGAACGCTATAGCTGGAGGGAGTAGAGTATCCAAGCACCTTACAGGAAATGCTTTCGACCTGAAGCTGTCTGGGGACTATCAGAAGGATTGGTTATACTATACACTACTTAGGGACGCTTTATATCCTTTGGGCTATGGAGTAGTATTCTTTCCAGAGTCTGACAAGAATCATATTCACATACAGAAGCCTAGAAAAGGTGAGTAATGCCAATCCAAGAGTGTACTCTCAAAAGCGGGAAGAAAGGATGGAAATACGGAAAATCCGGAAAATGCTATGCAAGTAGAAAGAGCGCAGAGAATCAGCAAAAAGCAATTCACGCCTCCCGTAACAAAGGAAAGACTAGAAGAAGCAGTTGAAATAGCTAGAACTATACGGCAGAGGGAAAGATACAATAGGATCGACAACTATGATCCGTACCCTTACCAACTAGCTTTTCACGAAACAGGAGCCACTTGTAACCAGCGGCTTCTGATGGCTGCAAACCGCATAGGAAAGTCCTATTGCGGAAGCGCAGAAATGTCCTACCATTTAACTGGGTTATACCCTGAGTGGTGGAACGGGCGTAGATTTAGACAACCCATTGTAGGATGGGCTGGTGGAGTCTCTAATGAGACAACCAGAGATATCGTCCAATTTGAATTACTGGGTTCCCCTGATGACCCGGAGGCCTTCGGTTCCGGTACTATACCGAAAAAACTTATAATTAAAACCGAACGGAAGCCGGGTGTCCCTAACGCCAAAAGCGTTGCTCTTATACGACATGTGTCCGGGGGGAACTCATCTTTATTCTTCAAAGCCTATGAGATGCAGGTGGAGAAATGGCAGGGAAGGTCCGTAGACTGCATATGGCTCGACGAGGAGCCAAGCAGGGAGTTGTATTCACAGGCTGTAACAAGGACTCTGGACAGGCAGGGTATGGTTTATATGACCTTTACCCCTGAAGCAGGCATGACAGAGACGGTTGCGTCCTTTATGAACAACCTGAAACCGGGCCAATCCCTCAATAATGCGACTTGGGACCACGCTTCAGAGCGTATTATGTCCATGAAGGGCAATAAAGGGCACCTGAATGAGGGTGTAATGGAGCAGATTTTGTCTTCATATGCTCCCCATGAGAGGGAAATGAGGCGTTATGGAAGGCCTTCTATAGGCTCTGGGCTGGTATTCCCTGTGTCTGAAGAGAAGATAGTCATTGATCCTATACCAATAGAGGACCATTGGCTAAGGATATGCGGTATTGACTTCGGTTTTGACCATCCTACGGCTTGCGTATGGGTTGCATGGGACAGGGAAGAGGATATGTACTATGTTTACGACTGTTACCGGCAAGCAAAGGCTCCACCTTCTGTTCATGCCCAAAATATACGCAATAGACCCGCTTTTATCCCCGTTGCTTGGCCCCATGACGGTAATAGACGAGATTCTATGGGTAATCCCGGCTTGGCTGAGCAGTATCGCAATTTAGGCTGCAATATGCTTGCTTTCCACTTTGAAAACCCCCCAGCATTGGGTGAAACCAAAGGTGGCAACTCCATAGAGGTCGGAATTATGGATATCTTCCAGAAAATGGAGGATGATCGGTTTAAGGTCTTCTCTACCCTAGGAGACTGGTTTGAAGAATTCAGGATGTACCACAGGAAGGACGGAAAGATCATACCTTTGAGAGATGATCTTATGTCGGCTACACGGTATGCGATCATGTCCATGCGGTTTGGCGTATCTGGCAGCGACCCACAATGGACAAAGGACATAGAATATAAGAATTATGGCATCATCTAAACCTACAGAAGAAGAACTGGTCACAAGGATTCGGGGAGAAATCACCGACTCTTTAGGCTATTTGGGGGATACCATCTCCAAACAGCGCGAACAGGCCATGCAGTACTACTATGGGCTTCCTTTTGGTAATGAAGTTCCGGGCCGTTCTCAGTTCGTAGATACTACCGTAGCTGACACCATTGAATGGATAAAGCCCTCCTTGATGCGAATATTCGCCTCTGGAGACAACATGGTGGTGTTCGAGCCTCATGGTCCTGAGGATGTAGCGGCTAGTAAGCAAGCCACAGATTATGTAAATTACGTTTTCCAGAAAGACAACAACGGCTGGGAAATTCTCTACTCTTGGTTCACTGATGCTCTGTTGTCTAAGAACGGTATAGTCAAAGTCTGGTGGGACGAGACAGAGGAGCATAACAGGGAAGAGTACTCTAACCTAACGGACGACGAGATGGCTGTTCTCTTGAACGACCCCCTTGTAGAGGTTGTAGAGCATACCGCTCCGGGTGAGGAATCTGAGGGTTACGGAGAGGCATACGCAGAAGGCCATAACCTTGTCATCAAGAGAGACTTGAGTAAAGGTCGTATTGTTATTGACAACATACCCCCCAGTGAGTTTTTGATCTCAAGAGAAGCAAAGACGATTGAAGATGCTAGATTTGTTTGCCACAGGGTAATTAAGACGTTGTCTGAGTTACGTGAGATGTACCCTGAGAAGAATCTGGATGTGGAGGATATGAGAGGTGGTGGTGATGATATGGCATCTTTTTCAGGGGAAAGACTGGAAAGGTACATGTACGATAAGTCCGCCAAGTATTGGGAAGGTTGGGGAGGCGGAGAATCTTACGGAGAAGATGGTTTAAGAACTTACTGGCTACATGAAAGTTACATCAGAACAGACTACGATGGGGATGGGATTACAGAGTTAAGAAGGGTCTGTACTGTAGGGTCCGTTGTTTTGGCAAACGAGGAGATAGATCGAATACCCTTTGTATCCATCACCCCTGTAAAAATACCACACAAGTTCTTTGGCCTTTCTGTTGCAGACCTTGTTATGGACCTTCAGTTAATTAAAAGCACACTGCTTAGAAATCTCATGGACAACATGTACAACCAGAACTTTGGTAGGTACGCAGTTCTAGAGGGCCAAGCAAACTTGGACGATCTTTTGACACAAAGGCCGGGAGGGGTTGTTAGAGTCAAATCCCCCAACGCCATCATGCCTCTGGCTACTCCCTCCTTAGAGCCTTACTCCTTCCAGATGCTGGAATACATTGACGGTATAAGGGAGTCAAGGGCTGGTGTAAACAAATACTCACAAGGCCTTAACGATAATGCCCTTACTTCTCATACTACTGCTACTGCTGTTAATTCTGTAATGACCGCTGCCCAATCAAGGGTAGAACTTATAGCAAGGAATTTCGCAGAGACAGGCGTAAAAGAACTCATGCTGTGCATTTATGAGTTACTACAGAAGAATCAAGACAAGGAGAGAGTTGTAAAGCTGAGGAACGAGTGGGTTCCGGTACGCCCAGATATGTGGCGAGATAAGATGGACTGTACTGTAGCCGTTGGCCTTGGGCACGGTAACAAGGACCAACAGCTTATGCACCTCACCTCTATGCTTCAATTTGCAGGGGAAGCCATGAAGGGAGGCCTGAATATAGTTAATGAGAAGAATATGTACAACATGGGTGCTGCTATGTTAAGAAACATGGGTTTCCAGAACGTGCAAGACTTCTTAACCGATCCTGAGCAAGTGCCTAAAGAAGAGGGTCCGTCCCCAGAAGAGCAGATGGCTCAGATGGACATGCAGCTTAAACAAAAGGAACTTGAGATAAAGGCTGCGGATGTTCAGGTGAAGATGCAGAAGATTCAGCAAGAGGCTAAGAAAGATGCAGTGGATGCACAACTCAAGGTACAGGAACTGAGTCTTGAGCGAGAACAACAGAGGGCCGTGGCTATAGGAGACACATGACACCGGAAGAAAGAGAACGGAGGGCCAAAGCCCTTGTGAACGACCCATTGTTTGTTGAGTCGTTTGAGGAACTAAAAAAGGAACTGTTAGGTCAGTGGGAGCATAGTGGCTCTACTGACATAGATGCGAGAGAATCCATCTGGTTGGCGATAAGGCTGCTAGACAGGATACACGGTCATATACGGTCTATTATAGAGACAGGACACATGGCCGAGGTATTAGACAAGCAACACCCTTACTTATAGAGGAGAACTAAAAAATGGCGGATACGCAGGAAGCCCCGCAAGCACCGGCTGCAACACAGCCAATACCCGCGCTAGGTGGAAGTGTCACCGAAGCGCAAGAAGCATTACTCAGTCTGATGGAACCTGAAGAGGAAACTCCAGAAGAAGAGGAAGCACAACCTACCGAAGAAGAAGAGTCTCAACCCGAAGAGGAAGACGAATCATTAGAAGAGGAGTCTGAGGAGGAGGAAGAAGAAGCCTCCGAAGACACTGACGAACGAGAGCCAGAAGAAGAGGACTTGTATGCTGTCACTGTAAACGGTGAAGAGCAAGCAGTAAACCTCGAAGAACTGGTAAAGGGTTATTCTCGCCAGTCATATACTAAGAAAACTCAAGAACTGTCTCAACAACGGCGTGAAATGGAAACGCTCCAAGAACAATGGAGTGGCGAAGTAGCGCGGATTCAGGCAGAAAGGCAGCACTACGTAGATTCCTTACAGGCTGCTGTACAAAGTTCCATAGGTCAGCTTGACCAATTTGCCAGCATAGACTGGAATAAACTGAAGGAGGATAACCCCCTTGAGTTCATTACTAAACGTGATGAATACAGGGAGGCCCAAGAACAGATTAGGCAATATCAAGGTCAGCAGGCCCAAGCGTCACAGATGCACGAAACAACTGCAAGAGAAGCCCATTCTCGGATGGTACACGAAGAGCAGGGCAAACTTGTAGGCGCGCTCCCGGATTGGGGAGAATCTTCTAAGAGAAAGGCTCTAGGAGAAGAAATCAAGGCTTACGCTATTTCTGAGGGGTACACTCCAGAAGAGATACGGAGTCTTGTGGATCATCGTAACTTCTTAACGCTTTACAAAGCTATGAAGTACGACAAGGCTTCTTCCCCTGACGTAATAAAAAAGAAGGTTAAGAACAAACCACGCGTTATTCGTGCTGGTCGCGGAACAGCAAGTAAGGACAGTAAAAAGTCTGCTCGTACTGCACAAATGAAACGTCTTCGAGGCACAGGACACATCGACGATGCGTCTACGCTCTTGGAGGACTTTATAGACATTTAACTAAGGAGGGAAATGCTATGGCAGTTCCTACGAATGAACGGTTGACCTATGGTGCTGTAGGCATCAGGGAAGACCTAAGTAATATTATATACAACATCAGTCCTATGGACACGCCGTTTCTAAACGGTTGTGGGCGTGGTTCTGCTGACAACACTAACTTTGAATGGCAAACAGATGAGCTAAAGACAGTCGCCATGAACACACAGCTTGAAGGCGATGACTACACTTCAACTGCTGCGTCTGAGCCTCGTCGTCTGAGTAACTACACCCAAATCTCCGCAACACAGGTCCAAAGTTCAGGAACTGCGGAAGCAGTCGATTTTGCTGGTCGTAAGTCAACTCAGGCTTATCAGCTTGCCAAACGCGCCAAAGAAATGAAGCGTGACATGGAGTATATGTTGCTTCAGGGCACAGCCAAGAATATTGGTGCGGCTGGTACTGCTAGGGAAACAGGTGCTTTTGCCACTTGGATCGGAACCGATACTGCTAGTACGTCAAATGTTGTTGCTGCTTCTACTGGTCTTGGTATCACTAACAGTGGTGCTACGACTTATCCAGATGGGACGACAAACTCTGGTACTGGTGGTGCTAATACGACAACCACTATTGCTCTGATTAACAATGTTGTTGAGCGCATCTGGAACTTGGGTGGCACACCTGATACCATTTTGTGCAATAGCACTGTAAAGGGCACTATCAGTAGTTCAACTGTTGGTGGTGCTGTGGTTGCGGCCCCCCGTGGCGACATCAAGGGTAAAGACTCGATCACCGCTGTGAATGCTGTTGATGTCCTTGTTACGGACTTTGGTACGTTCAAGGTTGTGCCTGATCGGTTCATACCTGCTACCAACGTAGATTTTGTAGACTTTGACTTATGGTCTATTGATTATCTACGTCCTTTCCGCACAGAAACTCTCGCCAAATCTGGTGACAGTGTAAAACAACTGTTGATTGCTGAATACGGTTTACGTGCCAAGAATGGTCACGGAAGCGGTATGCTGAAAAGCGCAATCTAAATAGTCTTGGTTTAGCCCCCTTCGGGGGGCTTTGCCTCAAAGGAGAAACGAGATGGCAAATATAGGGCAACCACCCAGCAAGGGTAGTGCAACAGCTATTGGTCCTGATATGAATCCTCCCCCTTATGCAGAGGGAGAGCCTGCGCTTAGAAAGTATGGGCCGGGAACAGACGGTGCTTTAGGGCATACGTTACATAACGGAACTGTGGATAACGCTATAGACGCACAGGTTAGAAAAGTAGGAAAGGTTTATGGCTGGTAAAACGAGTAAGTCTGTAAAACAGAAACCGGTTAAACAGAAAAAAACCCAGCATCCTACAACATTTGAGGAAAAACTTTCTGACACGAAAGCCCGGATGAACAGGATTGCAGAGGGTGACGATCCGGGGTACCACCTAAGATGACTGAAAAAGTACAGCCTAATATGCTGCATACTACTTTCCATCCAAGTGCGGACGAGAAAGAGTTTACTGTAAACACGTATCAGGACGTAGAGCCAGTGCTGGAGGAGAATAAGAAATCCTACAACAACTACGGTGATTTACTCACTCCGGGCAAGGCTGGTGAAGGGGTGCGTGTGGCCTCCATACCGTTAAATGTATGGACCCGGTGGATGAAGGAAACAAACGGAGAGATAGAGAAAGATCATAACCTTATGAAGAAGTATCTAAACGATCCAGACAATAAATACTTTAGAACTACACCAACGAGGGTTTAATTATGTGGTTATACGCATTCGGGGTTGCAGGACGCGCCCAAACTGACACAGCAAACGGATACAGAGTCTTAAACCAAAAAATATTCTATTCAGCCCGTAACGTCTAATGGCTATTAGTAACTACACCGAATTACAAACGGCTGTAGCTAACTGGTTGGACAGGGATGACCTGACCGCTAGAATACCAGAGTTTATCGCTTTAGCAGAAGCAAGGTTCAACAGAGTCTTGCGTATACGATCTATGGAAGCTAAGTATACTGCTAATACTGTAGCGGGCCAAAGAAATCTAGCACTACCTGCTAGCTATATACAGATGCGTAATTTTCAGGTAAATAGCAATCCTCTAACAACTCTATCCTATGTTACCCCAGAGATTTACGACAGGTTGTGGGGAGGAAGCACAAGCGGGACACCAAAGTTCTACACTATATTGGCAAACGAGGTTTCGTTCGGACCCATCCCCGCTACTGTTATGGAGGTGGAGATGCTGTTCTACAAGAAGTTTGAGAACCTAAGCGGATCAGTGGCAACCAACTGGTTGATAACCAACGCTCCAGATATATATCTTTATGGGTCTATGTTAGAGGCTGAGCCGTTTATAATGAACGATGAGAGGGTTCCTCTCTGGGCGCAAGCGCTCCAACAGGGCATATCCGATCTACAGGAGCAGGATAATAAGGACCGTCACTCAGGCTCTGCGCTTAGGGTGATGAATACTAGCGGATACGTTTAATGGTCGCTCCAATCACATGGGCAGAGGCTACCTCCCCCATCCTGTGGAGCAACATAGGGATAAACTGGAACACCCCTGCTGAGACAGGCAGCGCAACGTATGCCCTAGATGATGGCTTTACTTTAGGAGTCGCCCACACTAAGGGGGCTTCTATCTCATTTGGTCTAGACGCTTCTTACGCTTTAGCTGAAGATATGACGATGCCAGTGTCTACCTCGTTTGGTACGACCGTAAGTTCTGATCTACAGCATGGTCTTGTAGTCCAGGGTGCTGGTACATTTGCTGCTGATTTATCGCAGTTAAGCACAGTAACTGCAACTATGAGTCCAACGATTACATTTGGCGTGGATGCTGATTACTCTTCCATAGGGAACATGAACTTCTCAGAGGTGGTTACGTTCTCTGCGAGTTTAAGCCAATCCGCGCTAGATAGTTTCTTGTGGAACCCAGAGACAGACCCAACAACTACATGGACGGCTGTAACTGATCCTACTTCAACATGGTCTAACGTAACAGACCCAACAACTGTATGGACTAAGGTGGACTATCCAGATTGAAAATGCAACCAACAATGAAGGCCGAGGGAGGTCTAAGAATGAAACACGATAATGATTATACTATCGGCCTACGGAATATATGGGAAGTTGTGTGTTATGGTTCTGACGGTCAAGAGAAGTGGCGGGAGATAAACAAGAACCTCGTTACTACGGCTGGTGCAAACCATGTACTGGACGGTACATTCAAAAGCGGCACACAGATAACCAGTTGGTTTGTTGGTCTAAAAGCAGCGGGAACCCCTGTAATCGCTGACACAATGGCCTCTCATAGTTCTTGGACTGAGTTGGTTCACACTACAAAATACTCTCAGGTTGTTCGACAAACCCTGACACTAGGCTCCATAACAGGCACAACTACCAGCACTTGTGATAACTCCTCAAGCAAAGCAACATTCTCCATAAACGCTACCAGTACAGTAGCCGGAGCCTTTGTTGTAAGCAACAATGCCTCGTCCTCTGCAACCGCGGGAACGCTCTACGGAGTGGTGGACTTTGCTTCATCTAGGGCTGTCGTTTCAGGGGATACTCTTGAAGTAACTGTAACCCTTACAGCAGCGAGCGCATAATGGCTCTTGAATCTGCTGACTGGGTAACACAGCTAGTCTCGACAAACCCCGTTGTTGGTGATCCGGTTGGGCAGGGAGATGACCATCTAAGGATGTTGAAAACTGTACTAAAGAATAGTTTTCCATCCACCTCTACCACAGCCATAGTCCCTAATGTGTCAGGTCAAACTGGCAAGGTTTTAACTAATGACGGAACTGATACCTCATGGGGTGCGGCTGGTGATCCGGCAGGAACAGCCATAGCGATGGCGATTGCATTAGGAGGCTGAAATGGCTAATACGTTTAAGAATCAGGGTGCAGCACTAACCACAGGAGGAGGTGTTGTCTATACGGCTCCCGGTGCTACAACGGCTATTATCCATTCTTGTTATGTGAGTAACATAGATGGCACAAGTTCAGTGGATGTAGACATAAAGGCCAGAGCAACCTCTGGAGATACCTACTACCATGTGGCTAAAGCAGTTCCTGTTCCCGCAGGTTCTACTCTAGTCCTTGATAAGCCTATAGATTTAGAGGCTACCGGGGACGTTCACATGACCGCCAGCGCAAACTCTGACGCTGAAACGGTCTTAGGTATACTTGAAATCACATGAGTTATTTAGGCCAAGTTGAACTAAAGTCCTCTGAGATAAGGAGGATTGACGTAACAGGCTCAACGTCTGCTACGCATACCCTTACTTGGACACCCGCAAGTGAGCAATCCCTTATCATAACGATAAACGGGATTAAGCAGCAGAACAACTATTCTATATCTGGTGT
>VTLG01002121.1_pt1 | contig 10000 bp, 5 predicted proteins | sample 4694571 | NCBI WGS metagenome assembly VTLG01 (sample SAMN12604809, study PRJNA352737) | marine metagenome | biome: ENVO:00000447; feature: ENVO:00000209|ENVO:00000569|ENVO:01000036; material: ENVO:00002151; isolation source: viral sequences binned using virsorter ...
GTTGAAGCTATCGGACCACAAGTTCAAGTAACAAGTGGAGATGTTAGTGTGATTTACCAGGGTGACGTGATTCTCGGTCGTCTCGCAATGGGAGCAGACTATCTAAACCCAGCCGCTGCTGTTGAGTTGTTCTGTGGAACAGCTACAAAGCCTGCTGCATTCGGTTAATATATACACATGGGGAGTCTTCGGACTCCTCTTTTTTTTATTCAAATAACTTATGGCTTCCACGACAATTGATACCGAGACCGAACTCTCCGCTGTAAATGCAATCTTGGGATGATACCGAGACCGAACTCTCCGCTGTAAATGCAATCTTGGGAGCTATCGGTCAAGCACCAGTAACAAGTATAGATACTACTAATAATGCTGAAATAGGTTTCTTATATAATATATTAAGAGATTGCAATGTAGATTTACAAAATGAAGGTTGGCATTTCAATACAGAAAGACACGTTAAATATACACCAGACTCTAGTACAAATAAAATAGCTATTGGTAATGATATACTTAAGATGGATGTTACTGATGGCTGGACTAAGCGTAACTATGATGTAGTAAAAAGAAATGGATTCTTATATGATAAGTTAGATCACACAGATGATTGGTCTGAGTTGTCAGATGGTATAGATTTAGATATAGTAAGACTACTAACTTTTGAAGATTTACCATCTCCATTCAAAAGATATATAATAGCTAAAGCGTCAGTCAGAGCAGCAACACAGCTTGTAGGTAATCCACAATTAGTACAAATACTACAGTCACAAGAAGCATTAGCTAGAGCTACTGTAATGGAGTATGAATGTAATCAAGGTAATCATACTATGTTTGGATTACCTGATGACAGTACTTATAATTCATATCAACCTTGGAGGTCACTAGGAAGATAATGGCATCAGTTTCACAAACAATAGATAGTTTTAAATTAGGTGTATCGAAACAACCAGATAGTCAATTAATTCCTGGTCAATTAAAGGAAATAATAAATGCTACTCCTGACTTAGTTGAAGGTTTACCTAAAAGAGGTGGTAGTCAAAGAGTTGGTACTAACCCTTTAAGTAATGTACAATGTAATGGAACTTTCTTTAATTATTTTAGAGATACAAATGAAGGTTCTTACATAGGACAAGTAGACCCTCTTGGTAGAGTCAGAATGTGGTGTACTCAAGATATTAAAAATTCTGCAGGTACAACAATACATACTGCTGGAAGTGAGATTTTTGTACATTATGACGAGTTAGGTACAACATATACTGCTACTAATTATAATACTACTAACGCAGCACATACAGCTATATCATCTTACTTGACTCCTAGTAGTGCTGCAGCTACAGAAGATATCCAATCTTTAACTATAAATGATACTACATTTTTTAATAATAGAAATAAAGTAGTATCAACTGGTATGAGTACTGGTTCTACTTACACTAGAAATAAATCTTATACAATAGCTACCAATAGAATCAATACTTCTACTGATGTTATAACTGTAGCTGAGCACGGTTTTAGTACTGGAGATTTAGTATATTATATTGAGTCTGGTAGTGGTTTAGCTACCCCATTAGCTAATGGAACAGCGTACTATGTAATTAAATTAGATAATAGTACACTTAAACTAGCAACTAGTGCAACTAATGCTTCAAATGGTACTGCAATTGATATAACTGCTACTGGTAATGATAATCAATACTTAGAATATGGTTTTGGTATTGTTACTATAACTAAAGTTAATCATAAATTTGCTGTAGGAGATAGTGTTAATATAGATTTCTCAGCTGATAATGCAGGAAATTCAGCACCAGATGGAGACTATAGAGTAGCAACTGTAATAGATAAAGACACATTTACTGTAACAGATTCAACATCTCTTACTGGTATGAATCTGATAGATGATCCTACTGATCCAGCTTGTATTTTAAAACCTTTAACAGAATTTAGACTCGATCCACATTATGCTTTTGTTGATTTATTAAGAACAGAAAATGGAAGACAATATTCATTAAACTTACATTATGATAATGATACAACAAGAGAAATAAAAGTAGCCACAAGATTAAAAATTGTATCTACAACTCAACCTAATGGAGCAGCAGCAGCAGAGACAGGTCACTGTCCAGGTATAGGTACACAAGTATTTGCAGTTTCAGCTAAATTAAATTATTCTGGTACATCAACAGTTTCTGTAAATAATAGTAGCGGTGGTACAATTACTTCTGATAGAGATAATTTAATATTCCGTATCACAGCTTTAGGTCAACAGGGTAGTAACCCAGAGGGTAACTTTGATGATGCTAACTTAAGTGCTGCTGAATATGTATGTGTCTATAATAATAGAGTAGATCTATTACATGGAGGAGAAGGTTGGGAAGAAGGTGATACAGTTACAGTTAAATTAGATTCTGCTGTTACTACTTATAACTTTGTAATTAAAGTAGATAAAGTTGAAACAGTTAATCTTAAAGCTAGTATTAAAGCTGTAAGACCTGAACCAACTCCTTTTGATGCTGATACAGCTGTAAGTCCAGATACAATATTAGGAGGTATACAAGGTGAGTTACCTAGTAATGCTGGTTGGAATGTTTTAGGTGATGGAACTATATATAAACCAAATGTTGAAGTTATTGGTAACGGGTTCTATATAACAATAAAGAATGCAGCTGGTACAAGTCTACCGTTTACATTAAATATACCAGATAAAGACTTAATGAGAGTCATGCAGTCTACAGTTGATAATGTAGCTGAATTACCTAATCAATGTAAACATGGTTATATAGTTAAAGTAACAAATTCTAGAGATGCTGATGAGGATGATTACTACTTAAAATTTGTAGGAGAAAATAATAAAGATGGACCTGGTTCTTGGGTAGAGTGTGCTGAACCTGGTATAGAAAGCAGATTGAATGCTGATACTATGCCTCATGTATTACAGAGGCAACCTATAGATACCAATGGTGACGGAGTAACAGATAAAATAGTATTCCTTGTTAAATCTTATGATTGGGGTAAAAGAAATGTAGGAGATAATACTACAAACCCATTACCTACATTTGCTGATGGATCTTCTAAAATAAATAAAATACTATTCTTTCGTAATAGATTAGCCTTTTTATCTGGAGAGAATGTTATATTAAGTAGACCTGGAGATTTAGTAACTCCGAGTTTCTTTGCTAACACAGCTTTAGCAGTTAGTGCTATAGATCCTATAGATATATCTAGCAGTTCTACTTATCCTTCTGACTTATTTGATGGTATAGAAATACCAGCTGGGTTAGTCGTATTTAGTACAAATCAACAGTTCTTATTAGCAACTGATGCAGAAGTATTGAATCCAGATACAGCTAAGTTTCAGAGTATATCTCATTATAGCTATGATAAAAATATATCTCCTATATCATTAGGTACTTCAATAGGCTATGTAGATAATACTAGTGGTTACTGTAGATTTATGGAGATGCAACAAGTACAAAGGGAACAAGAACCTGTAGTTGTTGAGACTAGTAAAGTAGTACATGAGTGGTTGCCTACTGGTATTAATCATCTTATTAATTCACCTGAAAATGGTCTAGTATTTTTTCAACATTTAAATACAGGGTTTGACTCTACTTATATATATGGATTTAAATACCAAGATTACGGTGAAAGAAAACAAGCAGCTTGGTTTAGATGGCGTTTAGACACTGGACATGAATATGCTGGCGGGATAAGGTATACTTTTATTATTGATGATTCTTTATTTATATTAAATTCTGATAATTTTTTAATGAGAATTTATTTAGCTAAAGGTTCAGCTACTGGTGATCCTAGATCACATGTTGTTGATAGATATGGGACAAACTCTGCTAATATACCAGTTTATTTAGATAATTGGAAAACTATAACTGGTGGTGTATATGATTCTACTACGAGAAAAACTACATTTACTAATGGTGTAAATGGTTGTGTTTTTGATTGGCATAATCATATCTCAGACGCTGAAGATTCTGCGTCATCTGAAGAATTATTCTTACAGTATACTGAAGCTTCTGATCCAACATCAGGTAGTGCTACATGGGTAACAGCTGGTAAAATTATACCAGTAAATGAATCAAAGCCTGCTGGAGTAAATAACTATAGTGTAGAACTAAGTTGTCCTATACAAGCTAAAGGAGAAATAGCATTTAGGTTATATCAACCTACCAATACTTCCTACACATATGGTGGTGGTTCTGTTGCGAGTATGGATACTTATGGTATCATGACTCTTAAGTATTTAAAGACTGATGGTACTACTCATAGTACATTAACAATGTCAGATACTAATAACCATTTAGCAAAGAGCCATGCTGTCGGTGTTAAAGCTACTAATTCTTCACCTTCTGGTACTCATGGAGGATTTAATACAGGAGCAGATTATCTTTGGTTTTCTGCTGAAGTCGATAATAATATAGGAGATGGACGTTATGTTATTTTACCTAAGATTAATGTAGCTAGTAATTATATTTCAAAAATAGAAATTGCTGCTCATGTTGGTAATAATACTAATGGTGGAGAATGGCCTGATATCCCAAGTCCAGTTACTAATGCTGATCTATATGCAATAGGATTTGAACATTTACCTGAAGATTTTAATAGTGATTATTCAATGATTCAAAAAGTAGAAGATCTTATTAAAGGTTATCAATTCAAAGTATCAGGAGATTGGTCAAATAAGATTATTTATCTAGGATTTCATTATGGTGTTTATATAGAATTTCCAGAATTTTATTTTACACAAAGTACAGGAGAATCAATTAAAAGAGATCTTAATGATTATTTAGTTATACATAGATTAAAAGTACATTTAAAAGAATCAAGTTCTATAAGTGCTTTTGTAATAAATAGTGCATCTAACGTCACTGTTCAGCGGGTTACTCCTAGAAGAACTAACGAGTATAAACCTGATGATTTACCTTATTCGACTGTTGATGAATTTACTATACCTGTATATAGAAAAAATAAACATACTGAAATTTATTTAAGTCAAGGAACTTCTACAGGAGCATCCCAAAATGATGTAGGACCATTTAATTTAAAAAGTGTAACATGGGAAGGAGATTACAATCCAAAAAATTATAGACGTGTCTAAATACATTCACCCAATAACATTGGAGGCTGCAATCAATGTAGCCTCTAATCTACGTCCAGAAGACCGTAGAGAAGCTGAAGAAGGTCACGGGTGGGATACAATAGAATATGCTAAATTCATCGCTCAGGAAGGCTCTGCTGTGTATTTCACGGTACCTAACGGCAAGACTGCTGGTATGGCAGGAGTAAGTGATGAAGGACAGATATGGATGATATGTACCCCAGCCATAACCGAATACCCACATACGTTTGCAAGAGAATCCAAAAGGTTTGTAGAGAGTAGAACAGAACCTTTACTATGGAACATTGTAGATAGACGGAATATAGTTCACCTAAAACTACTCAAATTTCTAGGTTTTAAATTCTTAAGAGAGTTTACATATGGACCTAACAATTTATTATTTATAGAATTTTGCCGTGTGTTTACTAGGACCAGATAAAAATGCAGGGATAAGAGCACAAGCTCAAGAAACTGAAAACAACAAACGTTTTAATTATCAATCCCGTGCATTAAAATTTCATAATAGGGAAACCTCCTATTTAAAAAACAAGAATGTAGCTGCTATTGGATTGAGTAGAGCTAAGAGTGATAATTATTATGCAGCTCTACATACTCAAGGTAAAGCGAGACAAGCTAAAGCAGCAGCATTTAAAAAATACGCTATGTCTCAAAAAGGTTTTGAAGGAGGTAGATCAAGACAAGTGAGAGGAGGTCGTGATAACCAACTGTTAGAGTTATTAAGTAAACGATCTAAAATAGAAGCTACTGTACATAATACATTTGGTAGGAATATGGCTATAGCTGAACAAGGTGTTAAAAGACAGTATATGAATACTATGGCTAAGAATAGACAGTCATTAGGTATAGCTCCATCTGAGTACGGACCACCAACAATTATGCCTCCTAAAGATAGAGGTAATCCATTTATGAATTTACTGAACTTTGGTATGAAATTTGTGTCACCCGTAGCTTTAGATTTAAACGAAATCAACTGGTAATAAACCTTATGACATCATCATTTAACACAGTAATAGGAACGCAACGTGACGCTCCTCCAGATATTTCTAAGTGGAATTATGCAGCCACAGAACCTGATTTAGCAAAGTCAGTTAACGATGAAATAGACGAAACAAGTAAAATAATGCGAGATCATTTCGCATTACTTGCATCACAAGAAACTCAGTATGCTAAAAATAAACAAGCAGCTCATAAAGAGTTGCTTGATTTAGCTCCAAAAGCTGCAGGCTTACTTATTAGTGAAAGAAATAGACGTATAGCTAAACTTTATCAAAAAGATGTTATTGATTATAATGAATTAAATGATAAGTATAATGCTAGATGGCAAAAAGAAAATCCAGATCATCCAATAACTAAAAAAATAAATAAGTTAAAAGCAGGATTAAAAGATGAAGATAAAGTCCACAAGGAAGATGAAAAAGAATTAAATAAAGGAAATGCAGAAGTAATAACTGCAGAAGCTAATGCATATAAAGCTGGTGATCACTATGCTGCTAAATTACTAGAAGGCTTTGGCGATGACGATAGACATCAAAGAGTACAATTATCTCAAGCTTATGATATATCATCAGAATGGATAGAATATGCAAAAGGTACACTTGAAGTTGAAATGCCAGATGGTTCTTTTAAAACTTTCAATCAAGCTGGAAACCTTGATGAAATGAGAATAGCTTATGGTGCTATTATTTCTACATTCACTGCTGATGTTATTTCAAAAAGAGATTTTAGTCCTAGATTAGTTCGTCATTTACTTATAAAACCTCTTTTTAAAGACTATCAAACTGCTAAGAAAAAATATATAACTGAGAATGTAGAAGCACGTAAAGTTATAGTTCAACAACAACAATCTGAAGATTTATTAAATGCAGTTGGAGAAGCTTTTACTTATGGCTCAGATGAAGTAACTGTTCCTGAAAGTTTATCAGATGAACAAGTAGAAGAAAAATCTAAAGAAATGGGTTCTGTAATAACAGATTTCATTGAAAATTATTATGGATTCCATGAGAATTCATGGGTAAAAGCTAGACAACAAGTATTTAAAATTATAGAAGATGCCTATATAGGAAATCAAATAACAGATGCTCAAGTAGAAGCTATAGGTAATTCTATAATAAAAGGGCATGATGGAGGATTACATGTATTAAAGGATTATTGGGCTAAAGATTATCAAACTTTAAAATCTAAATTAGATGATAAGAAAAGACAAGCATATCAAGCTAAGAACTTAGAAGATAATATAGCTATGCAGCGTTCAGATGATAAGTATAAAGAACAATATTTGTCTGATGATTTCCAAGACTTATCAAATGATGAAAAAGAAGAGAAGATAAAAACATGGCAAAAAGAAACATTACGTGAATTAGGTAGGTCTTCTTCTTATTTAAATGGGTTACTAACACAAGCTGAAGAAGTTGACTCACAGTGGGAAGAAAATTATTTGAATGAACTAAGACATAGAAAAGAAGTATTAGGTCTTACAATTGATCCATCTGAATTAAGAAAATTTGATAGAGATGGCATATGGTATCCTAAAGCAGAAGAGTTAGTAGAGAAAAAATCTATGAATCAAGAGGAGATTAAAAATGCTAACGAATTTGTTAGAGGAGAAACAAATGCATATACTGAAGAAAATATCGGAGAAACAGATACAGGATCTCCAAGATGGATAGCAGTAAAACAGCAAGCTGATGCAGCTTTTAGACGGTACTATTCAGATTTTATAAGTAAACCTGGTAATACAAAAGAGGGTGCTTATACATATGCGATGAAAGAAGTTCAGAAAGATATGGCAAATAAATTGTATGATCAATATCCTGTTTCCAATCCTGATCAAGAACTAAGTTTAAATATAGCAAAAGCACAAAGACTAGTAGGACAGAATCCAACACTTATAGATTCTACTGAACCTTGGGAAGGTGAAGAAGTTCATTTAAAAGCAGCTCTAAGTTATTTAGGTTACGGTAAAATCCCTAAAGGTATGGTAGATCCTACAGTATATTATGCACCACTACTAAAAGGATTAGGTAAGGAGTCAAGTGTTTCTGATCTTATGGAAAAAAGATTAGTCACTACAGGTTTAATAAAAGATGGTAGAGTTAATCCTGAGAAATTAATAAACTTAGATGAGAGAATTTTATTAAATCATAAATCTACACCAGGTCGTACCTATAAAGCTTTCTTTCAAAATCCAGATGGTAAGGAAACTTTACTAGAGTATACTGATGTTGGTAATCTAGATGAATTATATACTTCATTAAGATTTAATTCTCAGATTAGTAACAGTTATACAACTCCAAGTCTAGATTGGATACAACAAGTTAATATTGATCCAACTCTTTCTGAACAATATAGTGATATAGTAGGTGATGTACCGTTTTATTCACAACTAGATAATTTATTACCTGGTGTAGCAGAGAAGTTAGTAAAAGATACATTATTATCTGAACCTGTAGAGTCACCTAAAGTACCAGGTTCATCTATATATAGTGAAGAAACAGGTACAGGTTGGAAAAGATCAGAAAAAGGTAATTGGGAATTCTATAGAAACTTTGAAATATCTAGAGACGATTCACCATTCTCAAGAGACTGGATATGGGATAAATATAAGAAAGCATGGACACCAAGCACCTATATTGATCCATTAAAAGAACCAGCTTCAAAAACATTTAAGTACTTAGAACAAGTTCCAGGTCTTTTAAGTAATGCTTTTGCTGATATACCTAAGAAATTAATTCAAGAACCTTTAGAATCTATAGGTAGTAGAACAACAGGTTCTGGTGTATTTGAAGATGGTAGAGAATTAACTGTTCATGAATTAGAACAAAAAAATGAAAACTCTAAGGAGTAACACTAATTAAATAAGAACATGCCAATAGATCCAACACAAATAGATTCTGATGCACTGCTAGAAGCTGCTAATGATACTGTAGAATTCTGGGATAACTATAACAAAGACCGTGAAAGTCAACAGATTATACAGGAAAAAGAGGAAGATACAGAAGAGAAAGCCGAACAAATTCAAGCAGATCCAAGGAATGCTGAGAAGTGGGGCTTAAAAGCAGTTGCTGAAGAATTTAAATCAATAGGAGTAGGTGGCTTACAAGATACTGCATCATCTATCATGACGTTCCCTGAACGTACAGCTGATGCTTTAACTGGTGAGATATCTAAAGAAAGAAAAGAAAAAGGATTCTATAGACCAGAGTGGGATCCTTTGGTAGATCATGATAACCCTATCATCACTAAAACATGGTGGGGTAAACTACTAAGAGGTACTGTACACTTTGGTAGCATGGCTGCTGCTATTATACCAACCGCTAAAGTAACAGCAGCTAGACTTGGTATAACTGGTACAGGTATACTAGCTAATAGTTTAGTTAGAGCTGCTGGAGTCGGTGCAGCTTCTGATTTAATATCTAAAGAATCAGATGCTGAGAATGCACTAGGTATGCTTAGAGATAGATATGGTTGGATTGATACCCCTCTATCTACTAAGGATACAGATCACCCTATAATGATGAAACTAAAAAACATCGTTGAAGGAATGGGTATTGGTCTAGTATTTGATAGTGCTATGATGACTCTAGGTAAAGGCTCAGATGCTGTTAAAGCTAGGATAGCTGATAGGCAGAAGAGTGTAGAATTACAGACATTAAGAAAAGGAATTCAAGAGTTAAGAAGAAATGAATATGGATTCCGTGGTAGTAAAAATAAACCAGTAGCTGATCCACACCAAGCTGCTCATGTATCAGAGGATGATCCTTTTGTCGTCTGGGAACAGCAGAAAAGAATTAGACATGAATGGGGTGCTGAAGATGGATCAACAGGGTCTGTAACAACTCCTATACAAAGAGAACGTGTAGCAAGAGAAGCTGATAT